>LXNI01000847.1_pt1 | contig 31915 bp, 24 predicted proteins | sample 809091 | NCBI WGS metagenome assembly LXNI01 (sample SAMN04870527, study PRJNA318959) | sponge metagenome | biome: 01000161; feature: marine sponge reef; material: water | host: Sarcotragus foetidus | place: Greece: Milos, Mediterranean Sea | collected 2013-05-29 | depth 5-7 m | reverse complement strand
TCAGCGGCGGTCAGCGGCAGCGTATCGGCATCGCCCGCGCGCTGGCTTTGCAGCCCAGCTTTATCGTGGCTGACGAGCCGATTTCGGCGCTAGATGTTTCGATTCAGGCGCAGGTGGTCAACTTGATGGAAGAGCTGCAAGATGAGCTCAATTTGACCTACCTCTTCATCGCGCACGATCTCAGCATGGTGCGCCACATCTGCGACCGAGTGGCTGTGATGTACCTGGGCAAAATTGTCGAGTTGGGGCCGGTTGACGAAGTTTACGAAAATCCGCAGCATCCTTATACGCAGGCGCTGCTATCGGCGGTGCCGGTGCCCGATCCAGTGGTGGAGGACAATCGTCAGCGCATCATCATCGCGGGCGACTTGCCCAACCCGGCCAATCCGCCCACCGGCTGCAATTTTAATACTCGCTGCCCGGTGGTTTTCGACCTCTGCTATCAGGAGCCTGATCCGCCGCTGATCGAGGTGCGCCCGGATCACTATGTGAGCTGCCACCGGGTAACTTAGGTGTCAGTCGCTGCATGTTGATTATCCGATGCCGATGAAATCTACGTTCTTTTTCTTGCAGTCAAGAATGTGCTTCGCTTCACACGCTGTATAGCAAGATGTGCATAAATAAGACGGATGTGCTAGTCTCTCGTCAAACGGGAGGATTTCGGATGCCAATACCACATCCAATACCTTATCAGGGTAGTAAGAGAAACCTCGCTGGCACGATTCTGTCATATTTTCCGTCTGAGATTGATACTTTAATTGAACCATTTGCAGGTTCAGCAGCAATCTCTATTGCATCGGCTGTAAATGGGAAAGCACGAAGGTATTGGTTCAATGACATAAATGAATCGCTGATTCTCTTGTGGTATTACATTATCAATCATCCTAATTCATTAAGCGACTTTTACGGACGGCTGTGGGAAAGTCAGTTGGGACGCGAACGATCTTTCTACGATTCTGTACGCAAGCGATTCAATCAGACTAGGCGGCCGCACTACTTCCTTTACTTGCTGGCTCGTTGTGTGAAGGCCTCGGTACGTTATAACGCTTTCGGTGAGTTCAACCAAAGTCCCGATAACCGGCGCAGAGGACGACGACCGGCCTCAATGAAACATGAAGTATCTGCAGTGTCACATCTATTTCAGAGCAGGATACGTTTGAGCAATTGGGACTACCGCGAAGTACTTAAGTTCGCAAATTCAAATGATTTGGTATACATGGATCCTCCGTATCAAGGAGTTTCCGACGGAAGCGACGCACGATATGTGTCAGGGATCTGCCATAACGAATTCGCGATGGCTCTAGCCGAGTTGAATGCGCGTCACGTCCCATTTATTGTTAGCTATGATGGACGGACAGGTACAAAGAAATTTGGTCGTACCCTGCCCGCATATCTGAATCTGCATCATATCGAAGTAAAAGCAGGTCGTTCTACGCAAGCAACATTGCTTGGCCGCTCTGATAGCACAGTAGAATCGCTTTATCTGTCGCCTGCTGTTATGAAAAGGATTAGCAAGAATATAGAGGCTCAACCTTATCAGCTTTCGCTATTGGAAACTGTGTAATGACACATTCGGAGCTTCCGGATGAGTTTCTAGAATTGCTCGCGAACGTCAAAGGTCGACGTTCGCGTATTGTAGTCGACCACATTTTAGAGCACGGATCAATCACTACAGAAGACCTAGAGCAACTGTATGGTTACAAACATCCTCCTCGAGCCGTAGCTGATGTGCGGGATCAGGGTGTGCCAATAGAAACTTTTCAGTCCACATCGTCTATAGGGCAATCCATTGCAGGATACAGGTTTGGCAATCCGGCTGACGCCATCAAAGGGCAGACAGGCGGACGTCGCAATTTCCCTCAGAAATTGAAAACTGAATTATTCGAAGCTCAAGACGGCAAGTGTGCCATATGTGAGCAGCAGTATGATCGACGATATTTGCAGATCGACCATCGTGTGCCGTACCGTGTTGCAGGTGAACAAGACGAGAAATTCAACATTGAAGATTTAATGCTACTGTGCCGTTCCTGTAATCGTGCCAAATCCTGGTCATGTGAACATTGTCCAAATGGTCGCGATTCCAAAAGTGTAGGTATTTGCTTGACCTGCTACTGGGCATCGCCCGACGACTACGAACACATAGCAACAGAATCCGAACGGCGTGTCGCGTTAGTCTGGTCAGGTATCGAAACCAACGAGTACGATGAACTAAGAAGCCGTGCAGATGATGGCATTCAGCAATACATCAAGGCACTCTTGAAGAGGCATCTTCAACAAAGGAATGTCTAGCGCGGAACAAACAGAATCCGACCGAGCTTTCCATTGGCTCAAAACTCACTCGGTAATTCTCACGCAGCCGCCGGACCGTCCACAATCGCGACGAACTCCTCGGCGTTGAGCGTCTCGCGCTCGATGAGAATCTCGACCAGTTCTTCCATTTTGCCGCGCTGCTCGGTCAGCAGGTTTTTGGCGCGCTCGTAAGCGGACTGCAAGATGCGCTTGACCTCATCGTCGATCTGCTGGGCGTAATGTTCACTGTAGTCGCGCTGCTCGGCGATCTCCCGCCCCAGGAAGACCGCGCCTTGACCGTTGCCATAGGAGCGCGGCCCGAGCAGGTCGCTCATGCCGAATTGTGTCACCATAGCCCGCGCCATGCGCGTCGCCTGTTGCAGGTCATTGCTGGCGCCGGTGGTGAACTGCTTGTAGATGATCTCTTCAGCTGCGCGCCCGCCCATGGCCGCCACGATATCGTCTTCGAATTTCTCGCGCGTGATGAGCATGTCATCGCCATCAGGCAGCGGCATGACGTAGCCGCCGGCGCGCCCGCGCGAGACGATGGTGATCTTGTGCACCGGGCTGGTATTGTCAAGCAGGTGGAAGAGCAAGGCGTGGCCCGCCTCGTGATAGGCGACCTTCTCTTTCTCCTCCGGCGTGATGACGCGGCTGCGGCGTTCCGGCCCCATGACCACGCGCTCCATTGCCTCCTGCATTTCGCTCATGCCGATCGACTTCTTGTTGCGGCGCGCCGCTAGAATTGCCGCTTCGTTGACCAGATTCTCCAGGTCGGCGCCACTGAAGCCGGCGGTGATTTTCGCCAGGGCTTCTACATCGACATCGCCCGCCAGCGGTTTGCCGCGCGAGTGCACCTTGAGGATTTCCTGCCGCCCCTTGACATCGGGATTGTCCATCACCACCTTGCGGTCGAATCGGCCCGGGCGCAGCAGGGCGGGATCAAGAATGTCGGGGCGATTGGTGGCGGCGATGATGATGATATTAGTGTCGTTGTCGAAGCCGTCCATCTCCACCAGGATCTGGTTGAGGGTCTGCTCGCGTTCGTCATGGCCGCCGCCCAGACCAGCGCCGCGATGCCGCCCGACTGCGTCGATTTCGTCGACGAAGACGATAGCCGGCGATTCCGCCTTGGCGCGCTCGAACAGATCACGCACGCGACTGGCGCCGACGCCGACAAACATCTCCACGAATTCCGAGCCGGAGATACTGAAGAAGGGCACCCCGGCTTCACCGGCCACGGCGCGGGCCATCAGGGTTTTGCCCGTGCCCGGCGGCCCCACCATCAGCACGCCCTTGGGCACTCGCGCGCCCAGCCGGATAAACTTCTCCGGTTCCTTGAGGAATTCGACGATTTCTTTGAGATCTTCTTTGGCTTCTTCGGCGCCGGCCACATCTTTGAATGTCACCTGCGGCCTTTCCATATCGCGGGACACGCGCGGCTTGCTGCGGCCAAAGCTCATGGCCTGGTCCTGCCCGGCGCGCATCGAGCGCATCATGCGCCACAAGAACCAAACGATGATCAATATCGGCACGATGCCGATGAGAATCTGGAATATGATCTGAGACGTATCGTCGGCCGGCTCAAAATAGTAATCGACGCCCGTTTCGCCCAGCGCTTCCAGCTGCGAATAAAAGTCGGCGGACGGATTCTTATACACCGTTTCGGTGGTGTTGTCGGTGTAAGTGACGATGAGCTCGCGCCCGCCGCCACGCTCGACGATGCGCTCGACACGCCCCTGCCGCACATCATCCAGCAGGCGATTCATAGGCCAGCTATTGTCAAATTGTGTGGCCGCGCGTCCATTCAACACCAACAGCGCCAGTGCCAGCACAACGATGCCGAGCACGATCCACATGCGCTGGGCATTGCGATTGCCAAATGGCGATTTGCCGCCGTCGCTGTTCTTCTTGCCATCCTTGCCACCCTCGGTGACGTGCCTCGGGGATTCTGGCCGATTGTTCATCAAGCAAGCTCCATTCGATAGTCAGGCAGCGGTTTCAAGTCCCGCCTCATTATCAATGACGCTATCGCCGGATAAAAGGTGATAAATTGGCGCGAACATGTTGGCGCGCAGCCGATTTGCCGCGCTGATCTTCCTCGTCAGGCTTCACCCTATCTTAAACAGCTAATGGCTGATTATTCTTACCGCTTCCTGTATCATAAAAGGTGAACTTTACCGCTTCCGCTATAGGACAGAAGACGCGCCAATGGCCGACCGCAGCAACGAAGAATGGATTGCCGCCCTGGCAGCAGAGGGCGGTGAAGCGCAAGCCGAGGCGCTAGCGGATCTGCGCTGGCGGCTGCAGCGCGGCATTTATTTCTACCTCAGCCAGGATCGCAGCGACTTGCGCGGTTTGGCGGCGCAGGAACTGACGCAGATGGCGGAAGACATGGCGCAAGACGCCACGCTGCGCGTCATGGCTAATCTGGCCAACTTCCGCGGTGAGAGCCGCTTCACCACTTGGGCCAACAAGATCGCCATTCGCCTGACGATCAGCGATTTGCGGCGCGCCCGCTACCGCGACTTCAGCCTGGATGAATTGACCGCTGACGGCGATCTGCTGCCCGCGTCGACGCGGCTGGCCGGGCCCGCCTCGCCAACGCCCGAGAAGGTCGCTGAGCGTGATGACGTGCTGGAGCGAATCGAGGCGGCTCTAAAAGAAGCGTTGACCGAGCGTCAATATCAGGCGCTGGTGGCGGTGGCGCTGAAGGGCATACCTATGGATGTGCTGGCCGAGCGAATGGGCACCAATCGCAACGCCTTGTACAAGCTCATCCACGACGCCCGCCGCAAGCTCAAGACCCACCTCGAGTCGCAGGGCATCTCGACCGATTACATGATGAACCTCTTCGGGAATTGAGTTGGCTAACCAGGCTGCGCCAGCACGGTCGCAAAGCACATCTCGTCGCTCGTGCCCTCGCCCCAAACCACATAACGCGGCGCATCAGCCTTCCGATTGTCCCAAACGCACTCCATCCGCAGCACATCGCCCGGCTTCAGCGTCAGCGGCTCAACGAATTGATAGCTATCCTGCCAATGGAAATCCCAACGCGGGATATCCAGCAAAATGACGGGATTTTCGCCCTCCGGGTTAAGCGTCATGCGGAAGCTGGCGCCGAGTTCGTGCATGTGCCCAAATACGCCGTACAAGGTGGCATCATTCCTCAACGGGAAGTCGCACTGCCCAATCGACCTTTCGCCCTTGTTGTCCGCATAATCGGCCACGGTCTGGCTACATATCCGCAAGAGATTGTTCGGGAAGCGGCTCGCGAAGTCGCCATATAGCTCGCCGACGCGCTGCAAAGCCGCCTCGCGTTCACATTGCGGTCCCTCGACGCCGGCTGGGCAGGGGATCTCGACTGGTGCCGCCAATGACATAATGGTCAGTTCATCCAACTCGGCCGCGCCATCCGCAAGCTGCAGCAGGATGCGCGTATTATCGGGCTGCCGCGTCGTCCACAAGTTGTAATGCATCTGCAGCACGATGAATTGGCTCGGCTCGATGCGATGGCCCCCGCCTGGCGGGAGCTCCATGCTGAATGCACCCGGTGTCCAGCCGCCGATCGACCTGGCGCGTTGGCGCAGGCCCGGTCCGCCATAGCATTGCCAGCCGGGCTTGCCATCTTCGCTGGCTTTGGCTTCGGCCAGGGTCCAGGCGCTGGCTTCCAGCACATATACAAGTGCGTGATGCGCCATCTCCAAGGCTTCGGGGACGATGTCATAGCCGGTGATGAATTGTGGCGCGTCGATGTCCAAGGGATAGGCGAAACAGCGGTAATCATCCAGCAGGTCCGCATCCGGCAAATATGGCTCATCCAGCTGCAGGGTCAGGTCGGCGCGAATCTCGACCAAGCCGACGCCCTCCGTTGGCGCAGGCGCATAATCGTCTGGGTCACCCAAAGGCGCGCCGGCATCAGCCCAGGCGGCTATCGTTGCGATTTCGCTATCGGACAGGCTACGGTCGTTCTTCATCGGCAGGTTCTGGCGCGAGGGCATCCAGGGCGGCATGATGCCGTTCACCACGTGGAAGCGAATATCTTCGGCTAGCCAGGCAACATCAGCCGGGTCGCTGAAAGGCGCGTAGGCGGCGATCCGACCCTCGCTGTGGCAAGCGTTGCAGCTGGCTTCAATGATGGGGCGGACATGCTCGTGGTACGTGGGATGTTCTGGAACGACGACTTCGCCAACTTCAACCGCAGTTACATCGTCATCATCATGCTCTTCGTCCGAGTGAGCCAGGACCGGCAACGCGCTAATTATTACAAGCATGCAAAGGATTAGATATTTCATCTTGATACTCCCCAAATCGCGGCCGCGCTTCAACAACATACGACGCGTCGTGTTGCTTCTCATAATACGTACATTCGACTTATTGCGAAAGATGTCTGGGGGTCGAAAGACCGAATGAGTCCGCTTTAGCCCAGCGGACGACCGCCATCGACCGCGATAATGTCGCCGGTGCTGAAGCGCAGTTGCGCGACCGCTGCATAGACCGCTTCCGCCACGTCCTCGGCTTGGGCGATGCGCCCCAGCGGTGTCTTGTCTTCCTGCTCGGCGATGAGCGCGCGCGGCATGCTGCGGGCATAGTCGCCTTCCACCCAGCCGGGCGACACCGAGAGCACGCGCATCTGCGGCGCCAGTGCCCGCGCCAGCGAACGCGTCATGCTGTCCATGGCCGCTTTGCTGGCGCAGTAGGCGACATTGCTGCCGACGCCGGTGCGCCCGGCGATGGACGATATGTTGATGATGACGCCGCCCTCAGCGGACATCAGCGGCGCCAGCGCCCGAATCGACGCGAAAGCGCCGCGCCAGTTGACGCGGAATATGCGATCGATCAACTCGTCGTCCAAGCCGTCGAGGTCATCATGGGCGACGCCTTTGCTGATGCCGGCGTTGTTCACCAGGATGTCCAGGCGGTCGTATTTGTCGCCTATGGCATTTGCCAGAGCCGTTTGAGCGGAGCTGTCATCGACCGGGCAGCGCAGCACCAGATGATTGCCGCCGTCCAACAGACTGGCTGTCGCGCGGGCTTTGGTTTGATCGCTGTTATAGGTAATGACCAGTTGCGCGCCGGCCGCCGCCAGCCGCCGGCAGATGGCGCGGCCGATTCCGCCTCCGCCGCCAGTGACTAGCGCTACTTTGCCCGTCAAATCTGACATCAGGCGCTTCCTTCGCTGCTCGCCGCGCCCGCGCTCAGAAACTGCGCATGGCGGGCGGCAAGTGATCGACGCGGTTCAGATAATGCAGCGCCGGACGCGTCCCGTCGTAGTCAACCCGAGTGATGGCGGTGTTATTGTGATAATAGCGCATGGAGTAGGCTTGGGACGGCAATTGGCCGAAGATCGCCTTGAGCAGGGTATCGAGGAAGCCCGCGTGTGAAACCAGCGCGACTGACTCATCGGAGCGGCTGCGCTCCTTGAGATCATTAGCAACCTTGATGGCGCGAAAAGCGCTATGCGTCTCCGGCTCGTAACCCAGCGCGGCATGGTACCAGCCCGTCTCCGATACGCCCTCTGGAATCTGGTAGTCGGGGAACTGACTCATTATCGCCGAGCGCGACATACCGCCAAAGCCGTTGACGCGCCCGTTCCGCCGCAGGAACATACCGCCTTTTTCATGCAAATCCAACCAAACATTCGGCCGCAGATTCAGCGCTGCGCTGACCGGATGGGTAGTCAGGAGCGAGCGATACATGGCGCTGGTATACAGGCAGCTGATGCCGAAAGGCTGGTCAGCGAGTTGCGCTTCATTGCCCAGAAAATCCGCCAATGCCTCGCGCTGGCGATAGCCCAGTTCGGTCAGGTCAGGATCGACTTTGCGCCGGTGCAGGTTGTCGGATGTCAAAATATTATTCTCGGATTGCGCGTGACGGATCAAATATACGTGCATGAACAAATCCTCTGGCAAAAGCTTGAATCAAACTGGGGGCGATTATAGGACAAACTCGTCCGAAAGTAACCCAAAGATAGCGCGCAGATTGGTCGCGGCGACGGCGCGCCGGCTTTACAGGCTGGTCACAAGATTCCGCCCTCGCTACACTTGTCGCGGAACAATCACGAGACGAAAAGCGACGCCCATGCAAAAGGTGGTCACGCTGACGATGAACCCGGCCCTCGATGTCGGCAGCAGCATCCATTCGGTCGCGCCGGAGATCAAGCTGCGCTGCGCCGCGCCGCGCTTTCACCCGGGCGGTGGCGGCATCAACGTGTCGCGCGCCATCCGCTTCCTGGGCGGCGTGTCGAGCGCCGTTTACGCCGCCGGAGGCCACAACGGTATGATGCTGTCGCAGTTGCTGGACGACGACGGCATCGACCATCATCCGGTTCCGATCGCCGGCATCACGCGTGAAAATCTGGTCGTCTACGAAGAGAGCACATCGCTGCAATACCGCTTCACCATGCCCGGCCCCGAGCTGACTGCGGACGAGTGGATCGCCTGTCTGGAAACGCTATTCGACCTGGAGCCCGACTACATCGTCGCCAGTGGCAGCTTGCCGCGGGGCGTGCCACTGGAGTTCTACGGCGAAATTACGCGTTACGCCCGGCAATACGGCATCCGCGTCATCGTGGATACGGCCGGCGACGCGCTGAACCGCACGGTGGGCAAAGGCGTTTACCTGTTGAAGCCCAACCTGCGCGAGCTGGAGCTCTTCGCTGGCGAGAAAATCCAGGGCGAGGCGCATATTCGGCAGGCTTGCCGGCGACTGATCGCCGAAGGTCTGGCGGAAGTCCTGGTCGTCTCGATGGGCGCGGCCGGCGCGGTACTGGTCACCAGCGCCGACTACTTGCATGTGCATGCGCCGGTGGTGCCGATCGCTAGTAAAGTCGGCGCGGGCGACAGCATGGTCGGCGGCATCGTCATGGGCTTGGCGGGTGGGCGTAGTCTGGCCGACGCCGTTCGCCTGGGCGTGGCCGCTGGCAGCGCCGCAGTCATGACCACGGGCACACAGCTTTGTCAAAAAGAAGACGCCTTTCGACTTTACGATGAGATTGCCGCGCCGGCATGAGCGGCAGGCTGGACGAAGCAAAAAGGAGAAGCTGCTGTGAGCACAGTTCAAGCGCGAAACGTGAATCATCCCGAACATCGCGAAAACTTGAAAGCCGAGAAATACGGCGTCATTCGCGAGGCTATCCTGTCTGCCTTGCCCGAAGACGACTGGATGTCCTTCGCCGATCTGGAAGACGCGGTCCGCGCCCGGTTGAAAGACAGACAAGTACCGGCGCAGCTCTTCCCCAAGCCCGGCTCGGTCCGCTGGTATTGCAAGGCGGTGCAACTGGATCTTGAAGCGCGCGGCGAGATCGAGCGCCAGCCCAAGAAATCGCCGCTGCATTTGCGCAGGCGCCGCTGATCGCGAGCTCAGTCGCAGTCGACTTCGCCCGGCGCCAGCTCTTCGGCGCTATCCCAGATGCGCTGCCATTCCTGCAAGTACAGCTCGGCAATGGCGGCGTTGCGGACGATGACGATATTCTCGTCATTGTTTTTCGTGGCGCTGCGGGAGAAGTTGAAGGAGCCGGTAATCACGGTGTGGTCGTCTATGATGATGACCTTGTGATGCAAGACGTAGCGATTGCCGTCCTGGCGTACTGCCGCTCCGGCGCAATGCAGAGCCGGCAGCTGGCTCCAACTGGCGAGGCTGTTGCGATTTTCGAAGACGCCTTCTAGCGTGACGCTGCGGCTCGCCGCCTGACTGAGCATCGCTTCCGCCAGCTCGTCCAGCGAGAAGACGAATGTCATGAAGCGAATCGACTGCGCAGCGCTTTCAATCTCCGCGATTAGCGCGCTGATTTCGTCGGTCTCGGGGGCGAATATGATGCTGACATCCCCGCCGGCATGGTCGAACTGAATGATGCCGTCGTCGCTGGATGTGACGCCGAATTCAGCGCGCTCGTACATCTCATCAAATTCGGCCTGATAGGCATAAACGGCGTCGGCGTTCTCCAGCATCAGGATGTTGTTGTTATTGCGATAAGTCCCATTGACGGTGAAATTCCAGGAGCCGGTCCAGACGCTCTTGCGGTCGATTATGGCGAACTTGTTGTGCATCAAGCCGGAGCGGCTGTCATCGCGAACATCTATACCGCGCTGCGCCAATTCGCGTAGATGTGGGTTGCGCTCGTCGTGCAGTCCATGGTCATCATCGGCCACGATCCTCACCGTCACGCCCCGGTCGGCGGCTTGCGCGATGGCATTGTGAATCGGGTCGCTGTTCAGTTCAAAGGCGGCGATGTCGAGCGTGTCAGATGCTGAATCAATGGCGCTTGCCAGCGCTGAATCGATCCCGTCAGCGTAATCGGCTTGATCAACGCTCGCGTCCGGCTCGTTGAAATAGACAGCCCAGCCCGCGCCAATATAGCCGCGCCCGAAGGCGAAATCTACTTCGCTGTAAAGGGACGGCGTCGGCTCGCTGACGGAGACTGGCGCCGATTCGCTGGTTGGGCGCCCAACATGAAACGCGCGCAAAACGAAGGCGACGAGGACGAGCAGCACGACGCAGCAGGCGGCCAGAATCCTGCGCGCTTGCTGTCGCCGGTGCTTTGCGAGTAATTCCTCGGGCTGGTAATCCATTTGTATGCCGAATCTGGAGCAACAGGGCCGACTCAAACTGTACTCGCAGAAGGCCGATTATGCCATGCGCTGTGTTTGCTCAAAGACAGGCGACAGTTATCCTTGTCTCAAGGTCGTGCTATAATGCGGCGGTTTGGAAACCTGACTAAACCTGTGACTCATGTCCCTGCTCACCGCGAACAATCTGGGCAAATTCTACGGCGCTGACGAAGTCCTCGATGACATCAGCATCGCAATACCGGCTGCGGCGCGCATCGCCTTGGTGGGGCCCAACGGCGCTGGCAAAACCACCCTGATCAACATCCTGGCGGGCATCGATCTGGCGACCAGCGGAACGGTGCATGTGGCGCGCAATACGCGTATCGCCTTCTTGCCGCAGCGCCCGGAACTGGTCGGCGAACACAGCCTCTGGGATGAACAGCTCAAAGCCTTCGCGGACTTGCGCGAGATGGAAACGCGGCTGGCGCAGCTTGAGCAGCAGATGGCCGATGACAACAGTTCGGCGCGGGCGCTGGAGGTCTACGGTCCTCTTCAAGCCGAGTTTGAGCGGCTGGGCGGCTATACCTATGAGACCCGCATCAAGATGGTGCTCAGCGGCCTTGGATTTACGGCCGACGAATACGCGATCCCCCTGCCGCAGCTTTCCGGCGGGCAGAAGACGCGCGCCCTGCTTTGCCGCCTGCTGCTCGAGGAACCGGATCTGCTCATCCTCGACGAGCCGACCAACCATTTGGACATCAGCGCGGTTGAATGGCTGGAGAAGTTCCTGGAGTCCTTTGCCGGCGCTGTTCTCGCGGTCAGCCACGACCGCTATTTCATCAATAGCTTCGCCAGCGCAGTTTGGGAGATCGAATACAAAGGGCTGCAAGAATATCGCGGCAACTACAGCGCCTATCGCAAGCAGCGCGCTGAACGGCGAGAAACATTGCGGCGCGAGTTTGATTCGCAGCAGGAATTCATCCGTAAAGAGCGCGAGTTCATCCGGCGGCACATGGGCAGCCGCGGCACTGCGCAAGCCAAGGGACGGCTCAAAAAGCTGGGGACGCTGGAGAAACGCGGCGCCATCCTGGAAAGCGGACCCCGACAGCGGCGCAAGATGTTTCTCGAGATGGGGAACTATCAGTGCAGCGGCGATCAGGTGATCGTCACGCGTGATTTGACCGTCGGTTATGAAGCCGGCAAGCCGCTGCTGACTGTGCCGGACAGCCTGATTTTGCGCGGCGAGACGGTCGCGCTGATGGGCCCGAATGGCGTGGGCAAATCCACCTTGCTCAAGACACTCTGCGGCGATCTACCGGCGCTGGCGGGCGAAGCGCGGCTGGGCGCCAAAGTCAAGCTGGGCTATTTTGCCCAAGCGCATGAGACGCTCAGCGAGACGATGACGCTAGTCGACGAGGTGCTCGCCATCAAGCCGATGCTGATATCGGAGGCGCGTGATTGGCTGGGGCGCTTCCTTTTCAGCGGAGAAGATGTCTTCCGCTCGGTGTCGTCTCTGTCGGGCGGCGAACGCGGGCGGTTGGCGCTGGCGAAACTGGCGCAGGAAGGCGCTAATCTCCTGCTGCTGGATGAGCCGACCAATCACCTCGACATCGACAGCCAGGATGTCTTGCAAGACGTGTTGGCTCAGTTTGACGGGACGATTCTGCTGGCCAGCCACGACCGTTACTTGATCGACGCGTTGGCAACGCAGGTCTGGCAAATGACGCCCGGCGAGCTATCGATAACTTACGGCGGTTACCAGGAATTTCTGCGCGCGCGCAACCGGCGACTTCAGCAAGCGGCGGACGACAAGGCGCAACAGACGTCACGGGCCAAGGGCAAACGCCTGCCAGCGCACATGGACAAGAGGCAAGGCTTGAATCCTTACGAAGCCGCCAAGCGCGCCAGGGAGCTGGAAGCTATGATCCATAAGCTGGAAAAGAATCTTGACGAGATCGCCAGTCAACTGGACGGCGCGAGTCTGGCCGGCGACGCGGGCAAAGTGCGGACCTTGGGCAAGACCTATACGCGCACGGAAGCGGAATTGGAAGCAGCGCTGGAGGAGTGGGGCAGGCTGGCCGAATAGCCCGCGTCTGGCGCGACTTTGCACTGCCAATTCTTGCTTGCGGATGTATCATTGTCGCTGGGCGGTCGCCCGCAATTCTCTTGGCCGACAGCAGGAACCTGTGGAGAGTCATTTTGGATATCACTTGGTACGGCTTCAGCTGCTTTCGCATCACGGAACGCGGTCATACAACGGTGGTGACGGATCCGCATCATCCGCGCTTGAACTTGGACAAGCTGGGCCTGAAGGCGGATTTGGTCACGATCAGCCACGAAAGTATGGCGGAACAGGTTGAGGCGATCCGCGGCGAGAAATACGTGATTAGCGGCGCTGGCGAATATGAAGTGGGCGAGCTTTTTGTCACGGGCATTCCGCTGCATGTGCAGGTTGAAGAGACCGGCATGGTGCGCGGCAACATTGCCTATCATCTGGAATACCCCAACAATCTCAATATTTTGCACCTGGGTCGGCTGCATCAGAAGCCGGAGCAATCGATAATAGAGCAGCTAGGCGACGTGCATGTTCTGCTGCTGCCTGTTGGCGGGGCGGACTTGAGCGGCGACGACTTGGCCGATTTGATCAGCATGATCGAACCCAGCTACGCGCTGCCAATGCAGCCGCTGGACGTCAGCGAAGCAGCTTTCACCACGGCGCTGGATGGCTTGCTTACCGGCATGGGCGCCGCCAATGTGGAATGGCGGGATATGCTCCGCGTGACCTCATCCAGCCTGGACGAGCAAACACAAGTCATACGGCTTCATCCGGCGCAAGCAAGCTCGTAGGCGCTTGAATACGGCATGCGGCGACATTTGCGTTATAATGCGGATATGGAACCGACTGACTTCACGGATGTAGCCTGATGCAAAACGGCAGCGTGAAACTCCTCATGAAGTGGGATATCAAACCCGGCTTGGATCAAGAGTATTTCGAGTTTGTTATGCGCGAATGGGTCCCCAATACAACCAAGTTGGGGCTGACGCCAATTGAGGCTTGGTACAGCGTCTACACCAGCACGGATATTCCGCGGATAATGGCGGGCGCCATCGCTGAAGACGAAGATTCCATGCGCCAGATCATCACCAGCGCCGACTGGGCTGAGCTGCAAGACAAGCTGTTTGAATACGTGGAGAACTATAGCCACAAAATTGTTCACGTGACCGGCGACTACCAGCTCTGAGCCAGGGCCACAATTCCGCAGCGTCCCATTAGAATGCTTTGCTTGATGCCGCCTTCGCGCCACTCAAATTAGCATGCCGCAACAAAAAAGGCGAGACGCCAAGCGCCCCGCCTTTTGTTCGGTCTCTCTGTTTCTTAGGAATTAGCCCCCCATTGCCACGCGCAGCGAGTCGCAGGCTGGGCAGCCGCCTCCCGGGCGTACGATAGCGTAGCCCGCTTGCGGGTCGGAACTCCAATAGGTGGCGTCGACATTCCAGACGATCATCAGGCGCGTGTAACCCGATCCCCGCATGCGATGGACCGCGCCGGCCAACCAGGCGGCTTGTTCCGCCAGCGTATTGCCGGATGCCCAGGCGAAGCCGCCGGGCAACGCGCCGATCCCTTCTCCGGTCAGGTAGCCTATCTCAGTCATGCAAAGGGGTTTGCTGGGGAAGAAGCTGCGATAGAGCGTCATCATCCGCGGCAAGTACCAGGAATAATGGCCGGAACTGCCGACGGGCGCGCCGCTGGTCGCGTCAGGCGGTACGATGCCGGCGTTGTAATGGACGCCGACGCAATCCATGTAGTTGGCGGCGCCGGCGGCAGCCATCTGTTGAAGGTAGCAGTCGTCATCGCCGCCGTTGGGCCCGCAGCCCTGGAAGAAGCCGGTGGGCGCGGGGGCGCCGCTGATGACCATCGTACTCGAATTGGCGCCTTTGATCGCGTTGTAGGCCGCGCTTAGCATCTGCACGTAGTTGGCGCCGCTGATCTGACCCGCGGGCCATTCGCGGTCAATATTCATCTCATTCCAGACTTCAATGGCGTCCGCGCCGCCGCGCGCCAAGCCAGCCACGAAGTTGGCGAAATTCTGATAATAGGCGCCCGGATTGCCGGAGATCTGGTTCTTGTCGCCGATAACGCTCAGCAATACCTTGAAGCCGTTGCCGTGGGCGCTGTCAATCAGGTGCTGGTGATTGCTGGCCGGCCCGCCATGCCACTTGACCTGCCGCTTGACCCAGGTCATGCGCGCGTTTTTCATATGGCCGGGATGGGCGAAGCTCAGCGCTTGGCCGCCCAATTCGAAGCCGCTGGTATTGGCTGTGCTGGGCGGCGCCGGTCCAACTGGCGCTACTTCACCAGGCGCTTCAACGGGCGCTGGCTCCGGTGGCGGCGGCGGGCCGGGCACTTGCAGGACCTGGCCCACGCGCAAGACATCGGGGTTGGCGATGCCGTTCATACGCGCCAATTCGAAGTAGTTGATATTGAACTGCGCCGCGATGATTGCGAGAGAGTCGCCGCGCTGAACGGTATAGGTTGCGGTGGCGGGTTGCGGCGCCGGAGCTGAAGAGCCGCCCGGCGACGGAATGGTCAATTGGTTGCCGGCGTGGATGATGTATGGTTCGCTCAAGCCATTGGCCCCGGCGATTTCCGCCACTGTGCGGTCGTATCGACGCGCAACGCTATATAGCGTTTCGCCGCGCTGGACAACGTGGACTTGCTGAGCCATAACTGCCGCCGACCCCAGCGACAACAGAACCAACAAAGTTAATAGAGCAATGGTAAGACGACGCATATCTACTCCTTGCCTGCAGCTAGCTGCCAGAAGTTAAAGGTTATGCGCTTCATTCTAGCATGACTGCCAGAAGCACGCTGAAGGGAAAGAGACAATTGTCGCGGGAGAAATCGCGCCCGTCGCCAGGGAGGGCGCCAAAATTGCTAGTGGCCGATTTCTAGCCCCATGTCGACCACAGGCAAGCGCGGATCCAGGCCGGGCAGCGTATCGCGCACCCAGGCCAAGTCCGGGTCCTCGCTATAGGCGAATTCTCTTGTGGAGCCGGCCAGGAAATTTAAGGTGTAAGTCACGGCGCCCGGGGCGCTGACCATCGTATAGAAGCCGGAGGGCATCAGGATGATATCGTGCTGCCGCGCCATCATCTGTACATCCGAGCTTTTGTCGGCGCTGTAGACGCGCTGATAGGCATAGCCGGTGGGTCGGTCAAACTTGTAGAAGCTGAAGCGATTCAGCTGCGCTTCCAGCACTGTGCCGCGGTCATCGGTACGATGCGTGTCGTGTTTATGCGGCGGGTAGCTCGACCAATTGCCGCCGGGCGTGTACAACTCGTAGACCAGCAGCCGGTCGGCCGGGAAGTCGCCGCCGATAATGCGACACATCTGCCGCGAACAATTCCCGCCGCCCAGCAGCGAGACCTGGACGTCACGCGGTCGTATCAGCTGCGGCTGCATTTCGCGCTCGGTTGGCGCCCAGCACGAGGCGAATTCGAAGTTGTCGCTCAAGGACTCGATTTCAAACTCGGTTCCCGGCGGCAGGTAAACGGCGTAGGGCATGCCGCTGAAAACGCTGTCGCGCCGACCGACGCCTTCGAAATCGCCTTTGTTGCTGCGGATATTGCAGCGCCCGCTGAGGACCACTGCGACGTATTCAAAGGCGTCTATAGCAATCTCGAAAGTCTTGCCTTGCCCCAGGCGCAGAGCCGCGAAGTTCATGGTATCCCAGCCGGCGCGCTTGGCGTCAATGGCGGCAAAGGCGCCGGCGCGGCCCTGGTCATCCGACGGGATGTGAAGCCCCCCTGCAGTCAGAGTCGCCATCTTGGCTCTCCCTTAGAATTAAGTGACCAGACCCCGCGTGACGCGCATGAACATGTGCTCGAGGTCCTTCTCTTCTTCATTGAAGCCCAGCAAGGTGATATTGCTTTCAAAAAGGCGCTGGCTCAACGCGCCCAATTCTTCGTCATTGCCGGCGAAGTCGACGCGCACGCGCGCGCGCCCGTTCTTGGGCGTGATGATCTCGGCGGCGTCCACTTTTCTTATTTCGCTGACGAGGCTGGTCACCGCTTCCGCGTATTCGTGATTCATCACGGTGATGACGATTTCGCGGTTGGCCATGAGCTGCAGCTTCAGTTCGTCGATGCTGCCCTGGATTATCAACTCGCCTGCCTCAACAATGCCGATATGCGAGCAGACGTCTTCTACATCGGCCAGGATGTGCGACGAGAAAAAGATGGTCTTGCCCATATTGGCCAGCTCGCCCAGCAGCTCGCGAATCTCGACCCGCGCGCGCGGATCCAAACCCGATGCCGGTTCATCGAGGATGAGCACATCGGGATCATGCGCCAGGGTGCGCGCCAGTGACAGACGCTGCTTCATACCGCGGCTGAGTTTGTCCACCATATCTTCGCGCCGGTGATGCAGGTCGACCAGCTCCAGCAGATCAGCGACCAGCGCCTTGCGATCGCCCTCGGGGATATCGTAGCAAGCGGCGAAAAAGTCCAGGTACTCCCAGACGCGCAGGTCTTCATACACGCCAAATTCATCGGGCATGTAACCGATAGCGCGCCGCACCGCCCGCCGGTCTTCCAGCACCGAGTGCCCGGCCACCCAGGCCTGCCCCTCTGACGGGCGCGTCAAGGTGGTCAAGATGCGCATGGTGGTCGTCTTGCCGGCGCCGTTGGGGCCGACGAAGCCGTAGATCGAACCAGTTGGCACTTCCAGCGAGATGCCGCGCAGCGCTTCAAAGCTGCCGAAGGACTTGTGCAAGTCATCTGTCTTGATTATCCAGTCCATCGCCTCTTCCTCAATTTGCCGGCCTGGCTCGCCGCAGCCGCGCTGCCGCAAGTCCACTGTTTTGCATTTCCATAAGGCCGGCCGCTATGAGTAACGTCCGGTATGTTCGATGCGGATTTTCCGCACCCGCGCTGTGCCCATGCCATCGCCGTAGCGCAGGCGTATCCTCACCGCCTTGCCCGGCCCCAGGTAGCGCCGCGGCGCGTTGAGCTCCAATTCGCTGCCGTCGCGGTAGGTGAATATATCGTAGTCGCCCCGGGTCCAGTCATAGAGCTCGACGCGCAGCGCTTGCCCGTAGCCGCCGCCGCGGTCGACGTCCACCAGCATGTGCTCCACGCTGTCCATGGCCAAGCCCGGCAGCGGATGAAACAAGAACTCCACGCTCTGCTCTTCGTACAAATTGAAGCCATCGGTACCGTTGTCAATGACGCCTTGACGATCAAGCGTCATCCAACTGAAATTTTCTGTGGTCAAGGTGACGCGCTGAGACGGCAAATTAAGGGCGACATCCAACTCGATTACGTAGAGCGTGGTGTCTATGGACGTCCAGCCGGCGCCGCCGATGCTCAGGTCTCGCCGCCATTCGTCGCTCCAGCCCAGCAGGAATAGCCCGCTGCCCCGCGCCGAGGAGCCGAATTGATCCACCATGAAACTGGCGAGAAAGGCCTGTTCTCTGGCGGCTTGACGCTCGGACTTGGAGTCGGCATTCAGGAATGAACGTGTCCGCAGATAGCGATTGCCCTGCAAGTCTTTAATCGTGATGTTGCGCCCGCTGCCGGAAAATGGCGACAGACCAGTGGAACTGCGCGAGATATTCGCTTCCAGCGTGTTGGGCTGCGCCGGTCGGTCAGCAATTTCGGCTTGCAGCGATTCGCGGTCCAGTGTCAGGATGTCGCCGGGCGCAAAGTCTTCTTCGAGGCGATACTCCAGGCTTGGGCCCAGAATCACCGCATCGCGCAGGGTCACCTGACTGTTGTTGCTGATTAGACCTTGGTAGGCGGGGATCATGCGCCCGCTTTCGGCTATCTGGTAATCCAGCGTGAAGCTGCCGTCGATGGCTGGCTTGGGGATGCGCCCGGCGATGCTGAAATTGGCGAAGATGCCGCCGTCTACGGTGAAGTCATTCGCGCTGAATCCGCCGCCCTGCGAGATTTCCGTGCCGGTCTGGATGGTATTGCTGGCGAAAATATTGCTTGGCGTCGTGGCGCCGGCCACCGCCAGGAAGTGGCCCTCGGGCACGGTCAGCGAATAGGCGGCCCGCCGCGGCGACAGCAAGCCGACGAATTGATTCACCTGCGCCTCGTCGCGCTTGGCGTAAGACTCCACGTAGGTAAGCCGGCTGAGGATAATCTCGGAACCACGCAGGTTGAAGCCGACGGTCCAGGCGATGCCGGCGAAGCAGACGATCACCAGCGGAATCGTGAACCAGCCCCAGCCGTTGCGCCGCAGTCGCGACAGAATAAAGTAATTCAGCGGGCCAATCAGAACGATATAGGAGACCAGAAAGAGGCAAAGCGTCTGCAGCGGCGGCAGCAGGTCGACGCCGGGCAAGTTGGCCACGGCTTCCGCGCCCCAAGTCGGCAGCGTAAAGCCCTCGCGCCAGGCGGGATGCGGCGCGCGCGTGGCCAGCAGCGTGAGCCATAGATCGCCAAGCTTGCCCCAGCTCGCCAATGGCTCCAGCGTGGGGTCGGCCGCCAGGTAATCGACCAGACCCGCGCCCAAGGTACGCCGCGCCAGCAAGGGAATGTCGCCCTGCGCAGCCAGCACCTGCGCATCTTCGTGCAGCGCGCCCAGTGAGATGATCGCCCGTTGGTCCAGCCCGGCGCGTAGATCGCCTATGAATCGGGCCAAGGCATTCAGATTGCTTAAGGAACGGCTGTCTTGCGGGACGATCGGCAGCAGCTCCAGCAAACCCGCTGCGCTGATCAGCGCGGTCGGCCCGCCGCAGACGATCAGGTGCCCGCCGCCTTCCACCCATTGCCGGATGGCCGTCCGCTGGCTGCTGGACAGGCTGTCGCTGTCGATATTGATCAGCATCATCATGTCGAGCGCGGCTAGCGAGCCGGCGAAATCGGGAATGTCGTTGATGCCCCAGTTGGCTTGTTCAGCTTCGAAGCCGCCGATATGCACGCCGGTTAAACCGGGCGGCGCGGTATTGGGGCCGGTAACGACCGCGTAAAGCTGATCTTGCGGGCCGAGGTCAATCAAGCCGGCTTCTTGCGATGCGCGCACCTGGTCATCGTCGTCAATCAGTTCGACGCGCACCTTGTCGGGGAATGTCCGCGCGCGGATATTCAGCAGGGCGGACTTTTCCGAGCCGCTGGGCAAGTCGATCGCGGTGCTGAAGGCGTTGCCGACGACTGTCCCGGAAGTTTCCGGGCGGATGACCAAACGCCCGACAAGCGATTCGCCGTTGTTCCTGAGATTGACGGTCACCGGCGTCCAAACGCCCGGGCGAAAGAAGGAGTCGAATCCCACTTCGACCGACATTTCAATGACATCGCGAAAGTTGCCCTGTCCCGTTGCCGGCGTCCAAGACAAGGCTATCAGCGCGATGACACTGATGAAGAGCTGTCCCGCCTGTCGTCGAGACATGGCCAATCCTGCGATCTAAAGTGAAATCGCCAATTATTGTATCACGCCGTCGGCTGATGTCATGTGGGCAATTGCGCGCGACGCAGCGGGCAAGCAGCAAAATTAGCGCGCGCTAATCTGAGATTCATTGCAGACTATTTCGCCGAGACTAATCTATAGACAGCAATACCCTTTCAAGGCAGGTTCCCGAAACATCGCAGCCACACTGCTGCCAGCCGTCGCAGACAGCCCAACGCAACATAGGGAATGAGCCGACGAAGCAAAAGCGGCGCCCCGGTGTCGCTTTTGTTTGCAAGCGCCCGCGCGCCCGCAACAGTCGCGACAGTCTTGAATCGAATTTAACGAGCACTTTTGGTCGCCCATCGGGGGCGTTTGGGACTTATAATCACCTGCGGCGCTCGTAACCGCAAGCGGAGCGCCGCAGGGTGGGGTAATCCCCAGATGTCGGCATCCGCCGCAGCTAGTCAGTCCGTCTGCTCTTGCCACACTTGGGAGATGATAGCCGATACGCTATAGTATTCGCGGCGTAAGGAACAGGGAATCCACAAGGGAGCGGGATATGGTTTATCAGGCAGCGGGCAATCGCTATGATTCGATGACATATCGGCGCACGGGCCGCAGCGGCCTGCTGCTGCCGGCGATATCGGTTGGCATCTGGTGGAACTTTGGCGGCGTTGACCAGCTGGAAAATTGTCGCGATATGCTGCGGACAGCTTTCGATCTGGGAGTTACTCATATCGACATCGCCAACAATTATGGGCCGCCGCCGGGCTCGGCTGAAGAGACCTTCGCGCAGATCTACCGCCAGGACCTGGCGCCCTACCGCGATGAGCTGATCGTTTCCAACAAAGCCGGCTATCGCATGTGGGATGGACCCTACGGCGAATGGGGCTCGCGCAAATACTTGATCGCCAGCTGCGACCAAAGCCTGAAGCGCACCGGGCTGGACTATTTCGATATCTTTTACAGCCACCGTCCCGACCCGGATACGCCGCTGGAAGAGACGATGGGCGCGCTTGATCACATCGTCCGCAGCGGGCGCGCGCTCTACGCCGGCATTTCCAGCTATCGGCCCGAGATGGCGCGTGAAGCCGCGCGGATTCTGAAAGAATTGGGCACGCCCTGCCTGATCCACCAGCCGCGTTACAACATGTTCGACCGCTGGATCGAAGACGGCTTGATCGATGTGCTGGGCGACGAAGGCATCGGCTGCATCTGCTTCTCGCCGCTCGATCAAGGCATCCTGACGAATAAATACATCGGCTCGCTGCCGGGCGATTCGCGCGCTGTGAAGCTGGACTGGGGCGATCGGCTGCCGCGGGAGAAGATCGACAAGGTCATCCAACTCAACGAAATCGCGCGGGAACGCGGGCAGAATATGGCGCAGTTGGCGCTGGCCTGGACCCTGCGCCATCCCGAGATGACCTCGGCGCTGATCGGCGCCAGCAAACCGGCGCAGATCGAGGACGCGGTCGGCGCGCTAGATAAACTGGAATTTAGCGCGGAAGAGTTGGCGCGCATCGAAGCAATCCTCAGCGCCTAGCGCTTGCTTGAACGCGGGGGCAGCCGCCGATGAGTTTGCTCGTCATCGACCTCGGCAGTTCATCGGCGCGGACGCTGCTTTTTGATGACGGCGCGCGGCTGATCGAAGACTCGATTTGCAGCCGCAAACACGACTTTTACTCCGATAGCGCCGGGCGCGCTACAGCCGATGCGACTGAGTTGCAGCGCCTGGTTGAGTCCTGCATCGACGAGATCTTAAATCATCCGGCGGCGCGGTCCATTCGCGCGGCAGGCATGGCCAGTTTCGCCGGCAATTGGCTGGGGCTGGACGCCGACGGCCGGGCTTGCACACCGGTAGCGACCTACGCCGATACATTAGGCAGTAATCAGATACCAGCGCTGCTGCGGAAATTGGGCGACGATGCCGACGCCTATCATCAAGCCGTCGGCTGCATGCTGCATCCGGCCTACCTGCCGGCGCAGTACGCTCAGTTGCTGCGGACGCAACCCGATCTGGAAGCGCGGATCGCCCGCATCAGCGACATCGGCGGCTACTTCTACCGGCAATGGTTCGGGACTGAGGCGCCGGTCAGCTATTCCATGGCGAGTTGGTCGGGTCTGCTTGAGACGGCACAACGTGACTGGCATTGGGAGTATGCGCGGCTGCTGGTTGGCGAGCGCTTGCTAAATAAGCTGCCGCGTCTGGCGGATTACGACGGAGCGCAAACGGGACTGCGCGCTGAGTACGCCCGTCGCTGGGAATTGCTGCGGGACAAGCCATTTTTCCTGTCGCTGGGCGATGGCGCCGCCGCCAATATCGGCTCGGGCGCGCTTGACAGCAGCCGGATCGCCTTGACCATGGGCACGACCTCGGCGCTGCGGGTCGTCAAGGACATCGAGCGTGTTCCCCGCGGGCTCTGGCGCTATCTGGTCCGCGCCGGCATGCCACTGGTCGGCGGCGCCACCAGCGAAGGCGGCAATGTCTATCAATGGGTCATGGAAGACCTGCTGAATGACGACGGGAGTCTGGAAGATCGGCTCAGCGGCCGGGCGCCCGACTGCCACGGTCTGACGGTGCTGCCGCTGCTGGCGGGCGAGCGCAGCCCGGGCTGGCAGCCGAACGCTTCCGGCACGGTGCATGGCATCCGCCGCAACACCAGTCAACTCGATATCTTGCAAGCGCATCTGGAAGCGGTGGCGATCCGCCTGTCGCTGATCTATGACCTGCTCAAAGCGCCGGGCGCGACTGTGGCGGCGGGCGGCGGCGCGCTGCGGGCTTCGGGCGCCTGGGCGCAGATGGTGGCGGACGCCTTCGATTCGCCGCTGCAGCTGCTGGCGGAAGCTGAGGTCACCGCGCGCGGCGTGGCCTTGATGATGCTGAAGAGCCTGGACGGGGCGGACCCGGCTGCTGAACCGCCGAGGATCGGCCGGGTTGTGGCGCCGGATCCTGAGGGCGTGTCGCTGCTGAGAGCGGCGCGCGAACGGCAGGTCGAGTTGTACCGGCGTCTTTACGGTTAAGCTCCGCCTGATTCGAGCAGCTTGGCGTAATCCGCCACGTCTTCGGCCGAGTCGTTACAGCCACAAATCAAGAGCACGAGTTGGGCGTCGGCTGGCAGACGGTCCTTGATTCGCTCGGCGGCCGCCAATGTGCTGGCGGCGGCCAGTTCCGGGCACAAGTCTTCGCGCTTTATGAAGTACTGCTGGCCCGCAATCATATCCAGATCGCTGACCAGGATGAGATCTTCCAGGTGCTCGCGGCACAAGTCCAGCGCGGCTTCTCCGACAAAGGGCGCGCTGAGCGTGGCCGAAAGCGAGGCCGGCTTGATATTGACGATCTCCCCCGCGTCCAACGCCCGGCGCATGGTTGGCGCTGTGTCCGGCTCAACGCCCCAAATGCGAACGTCCGGCTTGGCCGCTTTCACCGCGGATATGATGCCGGCGATGAGTCCGCCGCCGCCGATGCTGACGATGATATCGGTCAGGGTCGGGCAATCCTGCATGATCTCCAGCGCGACCAGGCCGTTGCCAGCGATTTGTTCCGCATTGTCGAAAGGGTGCAGGGCAGTGCGGCCCTGTTCGGCCCATTCGTCGGCGCGGGCGAAAGCGGCGACCGCATCGGGCAGCAATTCGACCGTGGCGCCGTACTCGCGCGTCGCCTCTATCGAGCCAGCCGGCGCATTCTCCGGCATGCAGACGATGGCGTCGACGTCGAGTATGCCGCTGCAATAGGCGACCGCGCGGGCGAAATTGCCGCCGCTGACAGCGACCACGCCGCGGCTCAGCGCCTCGTCTCCCAGCGCCAGCATCTGGTGGAAGGCGCCGCGCGTCTTGAACGAACCGCTGTGCTGTTGCATCTCGAGCTTGAGCTGCACATCGCAGCCCAGGCGCGCGCTCAAGCCGGGCGATGTCCGCTGCGGCGTGCGCAGAATATGGGGAGCGACCGCTCGCGCGGCCGCTTCAATCTGTTGCAGGGTATTCAAATCGACTGTCATCTTGCCATCCTGGGATGAGCCGCGGCCAAGCAGGTTGCGGACAGCTGCGGCTCAACTGAAGGTCTGCTCCCTAACAGAAGCTATTCGCCTGGACGAAATCACCGCTGATCCAGCCGTCTCTGCTACCGTAGCGGACATTGTACCAGTAGGGGGTTCTCGCGGCGACAAGAAGCTGTACGCCCTCCTGGATGAGGCCAATCACCTCGCCGTCTTCCGGGGTCCGGCGCAAGTTGAGAACCCCGGTGGTGGTCACTTGGCATTCCGTCAACAGGGGCTGCGAAGCCACCAGCATCACCGTGCCAGGCTGGTTGATCCAGGCGCAGGTCGAGTCGCCTGCCTGGTAACTCAGCAATTCGTGGAAGCTAGGGACGATACCGCCGTTCTCCAGCATGACGATTGAGCCAGGCTGCTCGAAACAGACTTGAGCGCCAAAGTCCAATTCGCCGGCGATGACAATAGCTTCAAGGGATTGCGAAAGCCCCGTTAAGCCGGACATGTCCACCTCTTCGCAGGTCACGCCGTTGTTGACTGCTGTGACCGAGACGGAGTCGTCGACGTATTTACAGGACTGCGGCGTGGGGTAGGTGTTTTGCGGCACAAGGACCCTTGGCGCGGGCGCTTGTCTCGCGGCTTGAAGCCAGGGGTCCGCCGGCAGAGCCTGCGCCGGCTGCCGCAGCGCTGCGCTGCCATCCAGCAGAGTTAGATAGTAATCGTAGGCTTGATCGCCGAAAACGCTGCAATAGGCCGCGCTCGCCTCAACCGCTTCAACGAAGTGGACGCCGCTCCAATGCCGCGATTTCCCACAGGATTCGGCGAAACCTGACCAGGTGTCAAAGGTCAGGGTCGTATCGTCCGCCGGCGTAACGCCCGGCTCGATACGAGAGGAGCCAGCCGGGTAACTGACGCTCCAATTCAACTCATCAGTCCCGCTGAAGCGCCGCAGGGCTTGGGCATGGGCATAACAGCCGCAGGTGCTGCCCGAGGGGTATTCCGGGTGGTCGGGCTCCGGCAAATACGCTTGCCATTCATTGGCTGGCATTTCCTGGGTCCCTTCGCCGGGGCCGCCCCATGCCGCCACCAGTTCGTCGCCGTACACATAGGCGATCGCGCTGTTTGGACGGACGGCGTCGTAGCGCAGCTTCTCTTGCCAAGTCACAATCGAGGCGTCCATCCAGGCGGATACCTTGAGGAAATAGCCGCGCGCGATATCGGCCGGCGACAAGTCCATTTCCCCCGCAAGATGGATGTAGGACAGGCCCAGAGAAGCGATTTTGTTGTCGAAGAGCTCAGACGCGACTTTCCGCTCGTCGTTGAGGTTGGCCGATGTCTCCAGCACAACGTCCATTTGAGCCTTGTACGCATCGGAATCGACTGCGTAGCTGGCCTCTGGCGGGGCGACGCGCAGTTCGCGCGGGTCGAAAGGTGCCATCGGCTCCATATTCGACAACTGCGGCGTAACAAAATGCTGCACGGTATACACGCCCACGCCTTGCCGGCGCAAGCCCGGCTGCCAGCGGGACGGATCGCGCAAGTCGAATGCCGAATTGACCGGCGCGTACCCGGTCGTATCCTGGTAGTCCCCAGACTGGTTGATGCCGTCATAGAGTCTGGCTTCATGCGCGGATTTGCCGGCGACATTGCCGATGCCGACCGCAGTCTCAAGGTCGACGCTCGTGTCATCCGGGTCCAGGCCGATGTCGCGCAGCATATCGCGCCATACGTTCTGGCGCTCCGGCAGCAAGCCCATTAGCGCATTGTAGGCGCCGTGGAGCATTGCTGTGTTGATATTGGCGTCGGTCCATTCCTCTTGGGGCCGCCGCGGTATGCGGGAATACATGCCGACCGCCGTCGGATGGTATGGCGCAGCCGCGTCCACCATGGCGAGCGACACGATAAACCGGAATCGGTTAATCAGCGTCGCGTCCCCCAGCGACGGCGATATATCCGCGCCGATGATGGCGTATAGACGCGGCAAAACCACTTGATGAAGCGGGTCTGGCGATTCTGCCGCATCAAACGCAATCTCAGCGCTTGGCAGGCCCTGTCCCAAGCTCAGACCCCCTGAGAGCAGCCCGCAGAGAATCAGCAGCCAGAGACATCTCTTGATGAAATTCGCGTAGCTTCGCATCATTCACCCTCCTGTGTTTTGGTTCAAGGGTATGTTAGTGATTATCCGGAGAGTAACTGGACGGCTCGCCTACGTATGGCATACTCGCAGCCGATGATGCGCTGGAAACCAGGATAAAGAGAGAATGCTTCTTGTGGAATTCGCCCAGCGCGTTGTTGGACCGGGTCGAGGGGATTGTCAGCCGGCGCTCACTCAAATGTGAGGGGACGGGCGCCGGCGATGCAGCTGCCATCCGGTTCAGTAAGAGGATCTATAATGAATGACTTGGCCATGCGCACGGCGCAGCGATCCGAGCGCAGCACGCCATGGCCCACATGCGGCAGGACAAAGCTGTAGGCTGTCGAGAGCGTCTCGCGCGCTTGATCAGCATAGGAAGGCGGCGTGATGGGGTCGAAGTTGCCGGAAAGCAGCAGAGCCGGGATATCGCTCGCCACCGGCGCATTCGCCAGCGCAGGCCGGGCTTTTGCCCGCCATAAGTCGCAGAGCCTCGTCAAGGTCGCCGCGCCTTCGACCGGGTAACGCAGGAAGCCGTCCAGGTGGGGGTGCGCCTGCAGCATGCCGGCGTAGTCGCGGTCTTGCGTCGAGCCGTATTCCTCTTGGCATTGCACGGTATAGTGCATGCCCAGGCTGAGCGAAGTCATGGCCGCCTCGTATATGACGCCGATTCGCACCGGGTTCTGCGTATGCCCTTGCGCCAAGTCCTGGACAAGGCGCGGGATCAGCCGAATGGAATCCACTTCATACAGCCAGCTGAAGACCCAGTCGTACATGCGATAGCCGCTGATCTCAATGCTCAGCTCCTGGTAGCCACGCGGTGTATACATCGCTACCAGCGGGGTCTGGTTCAGCTGATGGTAGAGTCGGTAGAACTGCGTTTCCAAGTCGGGGTACTGGGCACTGCAATCGGCAGCCGCCTCGCAAGCCGCGAAGAGCGCAGCCAGCGCGCGCTCACCATTGTAGTAGGCGTCCAGGTAGATGTCGGCCTGCGGCGGATAGACGGAGTCCAGGATCACGCTGCGCAGGTATTGCGGGTGATCTCGCATCATGGTCAGGGCCAGCCGCGAACCATAAGACACGCCCACCAGGTTCCATTGCTCGTAGCCCAGGGAGAGCATGACGTTGACCACATCGCGGGCGATATTCTCGCTGTGGAAAGTATCAAACTGTACGCCCTTGGCCGACAGTCGCTGATGGCAGTCGGTCAGTATTTCGAGCACGAGCGCGGCGTAATCGGCGTGATGACTCTGCAGAATCTCATCCAGCCGAAAGAGCGCTTCGCGGCAGTAGAGCGGCGGATTGGAAAGCCCGGTGCCGCGCTGGTCGATGACGATGATATCGCGATCGCTGGCGAAGGCGCGCAGATATTTATTAAATGACGTATTTAATAGCTGCGAGCCGCTGCTGCCCGGCCCGCCGACAAGATAGACCAATGGATCCGGCTGAGATACTGCGCTCCGGCTCTGGATCAGCGAGAAATAAATCTCGACCTTGCTGTCGGCTGGATTGTCATAATCTTGCGGCAGGGTCACATAACCGCAGCGAACCAGGTGGCCCGCCGGGCGCGCGATGCAGTCCGCCTGCTCGACGATGCCCTGCGCGCTCGCGGCGCCCAGCGTTATCGCCAGCATCAGGGCAACAATGTAGGGTCTCATGATCATGCGGCTGCCTGCAGTTGTTTCGTCAAGTTAAACACATCTCGCGCCGCAAATCAAAACTTGGTCATACGGGGGCCGGGCAATCGCGGCGCCTCGCGCGCTATTCCAATCATCCGCGCCCGTAGCTATAATGCGCCGCATGAGCAATCTAGCGGCAAGCAGTTCCGTGTTCTGGCGGCGTGGCATCAGCGTTATCGCGTTCTTGCTCGTAGCCGCGCTGCTGCTGGCGCTTGACTTGCGCAGCCGCGGCCTGGCCTGGCAATTCATGTGGTCGCAGACCGGCGAAGAAGGCGCGCCGGGCCAGTTGCGCGGCATGATGGAAGTGGCGGGCAACCTCATTCGCGCGCCGCTTGAGACCGATGCGCTGGCGCCGATCGATCACAAAGCGGATATTCCCTACGGCATCAATACCTTCCTCGAGCAAGAAGTCGAGCGGCCCAAAATCGAGGCGATGCTGCAAATGATCAGCGATGCCGGCTTCCTATGGCTGCGGCAGGAGTTCCCTTGGGAAGACCTGGAAGTCGATGGCCGCGGCCTATTCAGCGATTCGCGCGATCTCAACAGCGATGGCGCGCCGGATGTCCCCGATACCTGGCTCAAATATGACCAGATCGTAGACTTGACCGAATCATACGGCTTGCGGCTGATGGTTCGCTTGAGCAATCCGCCGGCCTGGACGCGCGCCAATCCGGAAGCGGGCGACAACGCGCCGCCGGATGACTTGCAGGATTTCGTCAATTACGCTCGGGCGGTGGCGACGCGTTACCGCGGACGAATAACACACTATCAAGTCTGGAACGAGCCGAATATCTACCCGGAGTGGGGCAATAATCCCATCGACCCGGCCGGCTACGCTGAGATGCTGTGCCGCGCCTACGCCGTGCTGAAAGCGGTCGACCCGGACATCGTCGTAATCAGCGGCGCCATTGCCCCCACCATCGCGCTGGATGGCAGCCGCGATCTAAGCGACCTGGTGTTTTTGCAGGCCCTCTACGATCACGGCGGCGGCGATTGCTTCGATGTGCTCTCGGCACAGGGCTACGGACTGCGCAGCGGCCCCAGCGACAGACGGCTGCGCGCGACCAGCGTCAACATCGGGCGCCACAGCTATTACCGCGACATCATGGTGCGCAACGGCGACGCGCATAAGCCGATTTGGCTGAGCGAGGCGGCCTGGAATGCCACGCTCGATGCCGAATTGCCGCCGGAACAAATCTCACTCTACGGCAACTATGGCAACGTGACGCAGGAGCAGGCGGCGCGTTACATGCCGATGCTCTACGACCGCATCCAGCGGGAATGGCAGTGGGTCGGCAATGTCATGTATTGGTTTTTCACGCGCAAGGACCCCTTCGAAGCTGATCAAGCCTTCTATTATTTCCGCATGGCCGAGCCGGATTATCAGCCCGATAGGCCGACTTTCACCCCGCTGCCGGTCTATCACAGCGTCCGCGATTACATTCGGGGGAGCGAGCGAGTTCTGCATCGCGGAACGCATCAAGCGGAGACTTGGCAGATTGACAGCGCTGGCATGGTCAGCGCTGACGAGACGGCTCGTTTCGGGCGCGCGGTGAGATTCGACGCCGGGCTGGCTTTTATGGCACAGGGTACGGCGCTGGAAATTCGCTGGCGGGCGGCTGAGGGCGAAGATTCCGGCTGGCGCGTCAGTCGAATTCCGCTCTCGGGCGGCCTGGCTCAGACCCAGCAAGTTGATTTCGGCGCGGGAGCGATCATCGTCGACGAGATCACCGTTTACGATCGGGGCGCGAATCGTCTGTTCTCCTGGCTGGCGCTGGCGGCCGCGGGAGGAAGCGTGACGCTTGGCGCGATTCTGCTGGCTCTGGCGCAACGCGGGCGATGAACACACTTGGCGATCCCTCGCCTTTGCCGATGACTCAGCCTGCCCGGCGCCTACCGTTGACGGCTCTGATACTGGCGATTTTGCTGCTGGCGAGCGCGTTGCGTTTTCATCGCCTGGGCGAGCAGTCGCTGTGGTATGACGAAGGCGTGTCCTATGCGCGCTCCTTGCGCACGCTGCCCGAGCTGATACCGCAGTTGCAGCGCGACGTGCACGTGCCGGTCTATGTCACTTTGCTGGGCTGGTGGCAGAGACTGACCGGCGTCTCGGAATTCGCCCTGCGCGCGCTGTCGGCGCTTTTCAGCATCACGAGCGTTGCCTGGACGTACGCGCTAGGTCGGCGGCTGCATCATCCGCTGGCGGGTTTGGCGGCGGCTGCCTTGGTAGCGCTCAACAGCTTCAGCATTTATTACGCGCAAGAGGCGCGCATGTACGCCATGCTGGCCGCTATCGCCGGCGGCAGCATGTGGCTCTTTGTCGGCTTTCACTTGTCGCGCCGCCGCAGGATCGCGGTCATTGCGCTCGGCCTGGTCAACGCGCTGGGCTTGTATACGCATGTCGCCTACGCGCTGGTAATCTTGGCGCAGGCGCTTCTGTTTGCGCTTTGGCTGGGGCCGGCGCTCTTCCGCGAGTGGCGCGATAGTGCGGCGATGAATCGCAACCTGCGGCTATTGATGCAATTTGTTCTCGCCAACCTGCTGACTTTGACGCTTTTCCTGCCTTGGCTGCCGGTATCGTTGCGGCAAGTGTTTGCGCAGCCGAATCTGTCGCAAGTGATGCCGCTTGACCAGACGCTGCGGCAGATTCTCGGTCACTTGGCCTACGGCATTGCCTTTGAACACAACTTTACCGATATGACATTTTTCGTCTTTATCTTTTTGTTTTTCGGATTGATCCCAACTGTCATCCGCCGCCGCGCGCTTTGGAATATCGCGGCGCCCATCGTGTGGGTCATGGTCTCGGTCGCCGTCTACTTGTATCTCGGCTTGACGACGCGCTATCTGCGCTTTTTGCTGCCGGCGCAGATGGCCTTAGCGCTGTGGCTGGGGCGGGGCGTCTGGATGGCATGGAGGCTTCAAAGCCGCGATTGGGCGCTGCGTTGGCGACACCCTGCCAAGTTAATCATCGTTCTTGGCGCGGCCTTCAGCCTGCTGCCTTTTTTTGGCAATTTGAGCCTGCTGTATGACCATCCCGAATTCCAGCGAGATGACGTCCGCGGCTTGGTGGCGCGCATCGAATCAGATTTACGCGAGGGCGATGCCCTGCTGGTGAGCGCGGCTGGCTTCGGCGAGGTATTGGGATACTACTATAGAGGCGAAGCGCCAGTATACGGCTTGCCCATATCACGAGACGGCTCGGTCACCCGCGCGCATGTGCTCGAGCTCATCTCGGCTCACGACCGCCTGCACGTCATCTTCTATGGCGCCGAGGAACAAGATCCCGAGCGAGTTGTCGAAACGACGCTCAATTCTGACGCCTTCGAAATCAGCGACAGCTGGGTCGATGATATGCGTTACGCGCAATACATTAGCGAAGGCCCGGCAGCGCCCCTGGTAGCGGCCGGCGCAAGCTTTGGCGAAAGCATCAGCCTGGATGCCTACGCCGTCGGCGCGCGCGAAGTCACAGCGGGCGATGCGCTGCCGGCGCAATTGGTCTGGAGTACAGATGCCGCGCTGGATCGGCGCTACAAGGTCTTCCTGCAGCTGCTGGATTTGGATGGGCGGTTAGTGGCGCAGCGCGACAGCGAGCCCGTCGGCGGCTCGGCTAAAACAACGGGCTGGCCAGTTGGCGAATCGGTCGTCGACCAGCACGCCCTTTTGATCCCGTCCGGCCTGCCTGCGGGCGAGTATACCTTGATCGTTGGACTCTACGATATCAACAACCCGGCGGCGCGGCTAGCTGTCGAGGGCAAGTCGTATCTCGATCTGGGAACGGTCGCTGTGCGCTAGCCGCAGCTGTCTCGCTTGTGCGCGCGCTCGCCGGCCACGTAAGTCGCTTCAATGGCGCGGTCGTCGGCGCAGATCATCAGCGCGAAGAGCAGCTC
>LXNI01000846.1_pt1 | contig 31951 bp, 32 predicted proteins | sample 809091 | NCBI WGS metagenome assembly LXNI01 (sample SAMN04870527, study PRJNA318959) | sponge metagenome | biome: 01000161; feature: marine sponge reef; material: water | host: Sarcotragus foetidus | place: Greece: Milos, Mediterranean Sea | collected 2013-05-29 | depth 5-7 m | reverse complement strand
GAAGGATTCGAGCGATGACACCACCATACCACGAGCGCAGCCCAGCGCCAACGCGCGAACTGATCTTCCACCTTCGATTATCGGCAAACATCCCGGGCGGAAGAATGGGCGCTGCTGACGGCGAGCCTCTCCACGGCGGGAAGAGGGACGACGCCCGCACCCGCGAACTTCCCCGGAGTGCGGGTCTTCCTCGGGTTCGAAGGGTGCGGTCCCTCAACTCGTTGACTTGGCGGCGGCCATCCCGGTTGCTTAGAATGTTGGAATGGTGTCCTCGAATGATGGAGGCATCGTGCCCTCCTTCGCACCTTGCCTACTCGTGCTCGCACTTTCCCTCTCAAGCGCCGGTTGCGGCAGCATCCTCGGCATCTTCGGCTCACGCGCGAAGCTGGAGTTGACGGTGCCGTCGGTCCCATGGACGGACGACTCGCATAACAGCTTCGACGACCCGAACGGACTCGGGGGACTCAGAGTAGTGTTGAGCGGGGCCATCTCGGACACCCTCGCCGCGAGTGACTTCCCGGTACCGCCCTACCGAGTGCCGGGCTCCGGCACGATCCGCGTCCGTGTGTCTCTGTCCCAGGAATCTGAACTTGTCGCCGAGCGCGAGGTCGAGTGGGCGCTCAAATCGAACGCGAACACATGGAGGCTGGAGTTCGACCGTTCTCCGTTTCCAAGCGGCTCGCTGACCGATCCCGAGCGAGTGGAAAACAAGGATCCGAACCCGGGTTGCGGCTGGTTCAACTGCCAGAAGGTGTGGCGCGTCGACATCGACGAGGATGCGCGCAACTACGACGATGAAGTGCTCTGGCTGATGCTCTGGATGTACGATGGCGGGTGCGTGGACGTCTGCCCGTAGTCGGTCTTGGACACACCTCTCTCCCGCCACCCGATCGCCGGCAACACCCGGGACGGGAAGTTGGGCGCGGCTGACGGCGAGCGACGCCCTCAAGCGCGGGCATTTGGCGGCGGTGGTCCCGGCCGCCTAGAATACCGAAACGGCGTCCTCGAATGAAGGAGGCATCTTGCCCTTGTTCGCACGTTTCCTCGTCGTGCTCGCACTCTGCCTCCCGAGTTCCGGGTGCGGCAGCATCCTCGGCCTTTTGGGCATCGGTACGGGGACTCTGGAGCTGCCGCAGCCCCTAAGGCGGAACGACGACTACAATTCCACGACCGACTATGAGGGTCTCGCCGGTCTCTGGATCAAGCTCAGCGGATCCGTTGAGCGCACCTTCGTGGCGGCAGACCTTCCGGTCAGACCCTTCTCGGTGCCGCGTGACGGTTCGGTTCACGTTGAAGTAGCCCTCAGCGATGGCTCGCGCCGGGTTGCGTGGGGTCGAGGGAGCTGGGCGTTGTCACCGGGCGCGGCGTGGGAGCTCAGGTTCGCGCGTGACCATTTCTTCCTTGATGGCGATACGATGAACTGGTGGCCCCCAGCCCCCTCCATCCCCAGCCGTTCGGTAGAGCTTTGCAGCTGGCCGACGTGCAAGGAGTACTGGCGCTTCGAGATTGCCGAGGACGCACGCAACTATGAGGGCGAAGTCCTCTGGATGGTGCTCATTGCGCCCGTACACTGCCCCGAAGGCGAGGTCTGCTAGAACAACCATACTCTCGGACTCCCTCGGGGGAAGCGCGCCACCCCGGTGCGTTCGCCTCTAACCCGTCAGGTTCTGAAGCCACGTGCTGCGTATGTCGGCGGCGTCCCAGCCGCTGTCCCGCACCGCGCTCTGACGAGTTGGAGCGGCAAGGCCCGGAAAGTGATCGGCGTGCACGCTGTCGTTGATCCGGTTTTCCATGCACCAGACAAAGTCGGACACATTGTTGCGCTTTCGCCAGTTGCCGCCGACCCTGACCCGACAGGACCCGAAGGCTGTGGCCACCGCCGCCGCCGAGTAGTTGGTTTCGTCGTTCTGCTCGTTCCGCGAGTCGATCAGGTCCTGAAACAGCATCGCGATGTAGCCTTCCATCCTTGGGTCGGGGGCCAGGGAGTCGAATTGCGCATACTCCCAGGAGTGGCCCCAGGCCCCGATGTCGGCTGCGTAGTCGGCGAAACCCTCCTGGAAGGCGCACGCGGCTCCGGTCGCCGCCCAAGAGGGGGGCGACACGACGGTGTACGAAGGCGCGAAGGCTCCGGTCTGGCTCACGGTGAGGGACGTCGAAGGGGACGCGGGCGCGCACCGCGTCTACGTGGCGGTGAAGTGGGACGACCACCGCTCGACGCTTCCGTTCTCCGTCGAGATCGGACCGGGGGACCTGACGGTGTTCCTTCCGAAAACGGAGGACGCGGACGAATCGGACCTGTCCGAAGGCTGCCGGTTCACAAGCCCCCTGATGGCGCACGGCAACCCCGGCATGGTCCCCGCGAACCGGGCCGATACGGGTTGTCTCGCACCCCCGGCGGCGTACCTTCCGCTGGTCGGGATCGAGTACACGGGTTCGGCGGCGCGGATGGCCTGTCTGCCGGCGGCGCGTGATGACGGGATCGAGGACCCGGAGGTGCGGTATTTCGCCTGCTACTGGTCGGCCCCGCCGGACGAAGGAGGGTAGAGAAGGGGGGAGATCCAGACCGGCCCCCGCCTCCCCCCCGCGAAAACCGCCCCCGGAAGGCTCCCCGGCACCTCCCGGGGGCATTTTTCGCGGCCGCTGGCGCAATCGTGGCCGACGCCGGGACATGGACGATACGGGCTTTTCGGGACCTTCGGCGAAGAGGGTAGCGGGGGTGAGGGAGTCCCGCTATTCGAGTCCGGTTTTCCCGCTTTCACTACACGGTCCAGCAGGGTCCAGTCCAGCGGCAGAAAACGCAGATCGTGCAGTCCTATAAATAGTTAGACGATTCTCTGCCGTGATTCTGGCCTCAAGCGATCCGCTGGCCCACCTTCGTGCTCCAGACCAGCAGGTGCGGTGGCTCGACGGCCTCAATTCGCTCGGGCTGCTTCAGTTTGAACGGCCCCAGCGCGACATACAGGTCGACCGGCGAGCCGATTTCGAAGTCCGTCTCCACACGGTTGGTGAAGGGATTCCATTCACCGTATCGGTCCACGTCCACGAGGATCTCCCACACCCGTTCGATCGGGGCTTCGATCTCCACGGGATCCGAGGTGATCAGGTGCCGGAACACGGTTCGCCTCCGCTCCTCGCATGCCTGGTCAGCAGTGCGGCGCTCGCATCCCACAGCCTGGCCCCGGCGTCCTCGTCCATGGCCAGCGCGGCCGGCTCCTTCTCCTGCATGAGGTGCAGGTAGACGCCGCTCCGCCGCCCCATTTCCTCCGCGCAGCACGCATACGTGACCGGCGCCGCGGCCTTCCCGGGCGCCGCGAAGAACATCCGCATGACCGGTTGGAGAAGGGGTTTCAGAAACACCGGCGCTTCCCGCGCGAGGTTCGAGTTGACCGCCCCGGGGCAGAGCGACGTTACCGCGACGCGCACCTCGCCGTCCGGGTTCAGCCTGCGCGACAGTTCCTGAGCATATGTGCATATGTGCAGCTTGCTCATCCCGTAGTGTTTCAGGCCGTCCTTCAGACCGTAGTCGGTGAAGACGCCGAAATGGTCGAAGTCGATCGGGCCGGCGGATCGATGCGTTTCGGAGGAGACGAAGACGATTCTGGGGGTTTCCCCGGGGCGCCTGGTCGGCCGGATCGTGCCGGCGGCCAGCAGGCGCTGGATCAGCAGCCGATTGGCCAGAAAGTGCACCGCGAACATCAGCTCGTACCCTTGGGCCGACCTTCGGGCACGGCGCGGCATCACGCCGGCGTTGAGCACGGTGATATCCAGCCGGATGTCGTCACGCCTGAGCCGGTCGCAGAGCGCGTGCACGGACCCCAGATCGGCGAGATCCACCTTCAGCATCTCGACATTGTCGGAACCGGAGAGCCGCTTCACCTCTTCGCCGGCCCGGGGATGTCCGCTCCGGCAGGCCATGAGCACGCGCCCGCCGCGCTTCGCCAGGTCGACCGCCACCGCCTTCCCCAGTCCGCTGTTGGCCCCGGTGACGAGGCAGACCTTTCCGTCGATGCGGACGTTCTCCGGCACGGGACGCACCGTTTTCCGCTGCGAGAGACGGTCGGCGATCGCGCTGGATACCGCGCTGAAGATGGTGTCGCGTTTCGTGGTCGGCATCGGGTCACCCGCTCCTCGTAGGGGGCGGCCGCGAGTCGTCCCGCGACGGGCCGTCCTCAACAGCTATGCGGTACTTCCGCCGGTAAGCATCGAAGCGTGTGGCGATGGTGTCTTCGTCGAGACCAAAACTGGCGGGCGAGTAGACATGCCGGCCGTGCCGATTCTTCGTGTTTCGCGTTGAGGCGGACTTCACCTCCTGCTCGGCTTCCTCGCTGAAGTCGATCCCCGCGGCCTGGTAGATCCTGCGCACCTCGCCGAGCGGACACTGGACCAGGTCATGGTACGACACATCCACGAACACGCCATCGCCCGCGCTCCCTCGCACGGCCATCGAGTGCTCCATCATGCGGAGAATCTTGCGCATCCAGTGCGTCCCGATCTCCCGCGGTTCGACATGATCGCTCAGAATCCCCCGCCCATGCGCCACCATGCTCAGGAACGACGGTATCGACTCCTTCGGATCGCGGTGCGTCTGAACGATGCGGACATCGGGAACGACATCGAGAATGACGTCCAGATGCTCCATGTGATGGGGAGTCTTGAGCACCCAAAAGTCGCCCGGACGCTGCCAGTGCAGAATCTTCAGGAGGGTGAGCAGGTACTCGTAGCACTTCGTGTGATCCTGTCCCTCGAGCCAGCGCGAGTAGCTCGGCACGTGCATCATCGCTTCCGGCGACTGGCTCATGAACGACAGATCGAGGAGAAGGACATCCTCCTCCGGCGCGTCGTACGCGATGGGGTGAATGGCGAAGAAGTCCGGTGCCAGATAGCTGATCGTGCGGGCCGCCATCTTCGCGTGACGAATGCGGCGCCGGGGATCCCCATTCCCTTCACCACGGAGGGGGACCGGGTTCAGCGCCTCCCAGGATCGCAGCGCGCGAATACGGGGATCTGCGGCGATCAGCCGGTGCAACAGCGTTGTTGCGGTGCGCTGCAGGCCGGCGATCACGATGATCTTCCCGAGGTGGATGTCGCGAATCTCCGGGTGAGCGCGCAGCAGCGCCTCCGCACGGAGCCGGGCCGACAACGCCGACACGATCCGCGACCGCTGAATCCTCTTCCCGAGCGCCGTCAGCCGCGCTTCCTCGTTGATCGAGCGGACCAGCACTTCGAGGGGCTCCAGAAACCACTCGTCACCGAAGTCGGAGAGACCGGTCTTCTTCCTGGCCGCGTCGATCATTGTGTCGACATGGAGGTCGCCGTTGAATCCGACCCTCCAGGCCAGGCGGCCGGCCCGGTTGAAGATCGAGACGGGCAGGGGACGGTACGGGTTCCCGTAATCGGTTGAGGTCTCCAATGGGTTCCCTACCCGGCTATTGCTCGCGACTCGTGGGCGGAGTCCCGGGGGCGCTTGGGGTGGCGAGGTCCCCCAGCTCCGAAACCTTGACCAGCCGCGTCCTCGGCTGCGGATGCTCCGCCGCCCTGATCCAGCGAAAACACATCGTCCCCGACGTGTGACCGGCTGTCTCGATCCAGTTCGGCACCCCGGGATCCTCGTGGGCGACCACGATGCGCACGGATCCGTCCTCTTCGTGGTGCGCCAGGTGCTTGTTGGTGTGGATGGCGTGATGGCGGTAGTCCAGCGATTCCATCCAGTAGTTGTTCAGCTGGAAGTTCCAGTGCTCGCATTCGGGCGGCGTCGCCTCGATCACCAGCGCTTCGTCCTTGGCCACGGCCCAGTGACTGTGATAGTAGACGATGTTCGGGTCGCCGCCCGCCGCGAGCGAGACGTCCGGGTCGAACATGGGCAGGGTGTTCGTGTGCTTCTGGAAGCCGCGGGCCCAGTTGGCGAAGAGCATCGCGGCGCCCGCCACCAGCGTGCTGGCGGACTTGAGGCCCTCGTCGATCTGTTCGGGGGTCAGGGGACGGGGCCGTTTTTCGTCGTCCGGGCAGTTGATTCGCTCAATGTGCAGTTCGGCGGGGACTTCGGTCTCCCGGTCCAGGAAGGTCTGGCGTACGATCAACGTGCCGCTCTCCGCCGTCATCGGAAGCCAGTTTCCGTCATGGCGCCGGCTGCTGACGACCAGTTCGAACCGGCCGTCCTCGCCGATGTCCAGCTCCGAGGCCTCGATGTAGCCGGTTGGCGGCATGCCCCCGCCCTGCCCGTAGTGCCCGGCCTGGGTGCCGAAACCGAGGTACCGGACGGTGTTGCGCCGGCCGGAGATCCGGTAGTCGAAATCGCCGCGTATGGCGGCCGTCTGGTAGTAGTTGTCGGGATTGTCGCTGCCCAGCTTGACTGTCTCGTGGGCCACGCGGTGGAGGACCGGCGCGCGTGGATCGGCGTATTCCACGAACGCCATCAGTCCCCCACGGGCCAGGCGGCTCAGGTAGCGGTAGCCCTCCGCCTGGTTGAAGGCATCCTGAGGGGCGCCCGGAAAGCTCAGCGCGGCGCCAGCGGCCTTCAGCGTGTCGCAGTACTCGTCCCAGGCCTTGCCGCTGACCACGCGCTCGGCGGCGGCTTCGGCGGGCGTCTTGCCGCGGAGCTTCAGCAAGAGCAGCGAAACGCGGCGGAAGCAGGCCAGCAGTTGGACAGCGAGTTTTCTCATCGTGCCGCCATTCTGTCGAGCGTGACCTGTCCGGTCCAGAGGTGCGGTCGGAGGGACAGGGGCATCCGCTGGCCGACTGTCCCCTTCAATAGACCCGGGGCACGATACGCCACGGCACCTTCTCGCGATACCGTTCCCAGAGCGGCCCGTACTTCGCCGCGCAGCGCCGGTCGTCGTCGCGCTCCCGGGGGACGAGCAGCGCCACGTAGTACAGGGGGTACAGCCAGGGCCCGAGCACCAGCGGCCACCCCAGCACGAGAGCCAGACCGGTCGCCATCAGGATCTCGCCCAGGTAGTTGACGTGTCGCGACACGCCCCAGAAGCCGCTGCACAGCACATTCCGTTCGCCGTCCGACAGTGCCTTGGGGACCAGACCCAGGAACACCCGCCCAGGATCCCGCTTGAAGTGGAACTTCTGCATGTTTGCACCCCGCGCGAGCGTCCATCCGCCGAAGAAGACGACCGCGGCGAGGACCGTCAGCCACACGGGCGCCTGCGGGTTGGGAAGGTCCGCCACCGCCCACAGGCCCACCGCGTAGAAATACGGATACCAGCAGAGACACCCCCCGACCAACTTGAACCCGAGGCGTTCGGCGAAGAGATCGTACGTCCAGAGGTGGACGCGCTCGAAGACGAGGTAGTCGCAGACGAACCAGCTCAGGAGCACGACGTATAGCACGACCCCGGGCGAAGGGTCGGTGGGGTATGTGAGAAAGTGATGGGCGGCGAACGAGAGCAGGTTGAGTTCGAGCAGGATGGCTCCTGCCAGGTACAGGAACATCTTCGCGTCGGCGCGGCCTCCGAACATCCGCGGGTTGATCCGGCGTCCGAGGTAGAGGTCCGCGAGAAGGTTGTCGCGGCCGCCCGGCGCGGTCAGAACGACTCCGGCGGTCAGCAGCAGCCCGAGGGTCAAACCTCCCGCCGCGCCGGACCAACGATGCTGCCAGAGCCAGTCCCACGGCATGAGCCCGCTGTAGCTGGCGGCCACCCAGATGCCGACGCTCACCAGGAACACCGGCAGCCCGTTCAGGCGATAGCGCATCGGCTCGCCGCTGTGTTCGTCGCGTACGTAGCCCGTGACGCGCCGTGCCGGCAGCACGAGATGGAGCCCGAGAATGCCGCCAAACACGGCCCAGGGCGCAAAGAAGCCGACCAGGAGATCGGTCACGTGATGTGCTTCGTGTTTCTGGCAATGAGCCGGATCGCCGTCCTGCGGGGCAGAAAACGCCCCATGACCTGGGCCGCGATCCGGTTGACCAGCCCCGGCACCAGGCGTGGTCCTTTTCCGAGTGCGTCGAGTGTCCGCCTCGCCGCGTCGTCGGGAGACAGCATACCGGGCACGTCGCGGTCGAAGGACCGGTCGTAGCCCGGGGTGCGCATCGCGCCGGCGCAGCAGACGGCCACTTCGACGCCGTTTACGCGCAGCTCGTACCAGAGCCCCTCGGCGAGGATCGCGTTGAACGCCTTGGTGGCCGCGTAGACGGAGACATGGGGTGCCCCCTGCAGGCCCGACAGGGAGGACATCAGCACCACGGCGCCTCGTCCGCGGTCTCTCATGGCGGGAAGCAGCGCGTGCAGAAGGAGAAGCGGGCCCCGAACGTTGACGTCGACGGCCCGCTCGATGGAATCCCTTTCAGCGTCCACGAAGGGGCCCACCGGTACATGCGCCGCATTGTAGATCACGATCCCGAGATCCAGCCTGCCGACGGCATCCACAAGTGCTTCGGCAAAAGATGGGTCCGCAAGATCCAGCGCCAGGCAACGGACTTCGACCCCGAATTGCGCGGTGAGCCGCTCCCCCAGCTCCTCAAGCAGGTGGCCGCGGCGCGCGATCAGCACCAGGTGCATCCCACGTTTGGCCAACTGCGCGGCGAAGGCAGCGCCGAGCCCTTCGGAAGCGCCCGCAACCACGGCCCACTTCCCGTAGCGGTCCGGAAGGGTGCTGGCCCGCAGAACTCTTTCCCGGGTGCTGGGCAACCGACCTCCGGTTTCAGGTGTGAAGCTCACCCTCGCGGGAGGAACCCCCGGCGATGGCGGCTGGCGAAAACCCTCCCGGCACCCACACTGGCCAACGGTTGGCCGGCCTCCGGGAGACAGGTGATAACGCACCGGATTGTACGTTCCCAAATGGTCCCCGACAACGCACTTGGGGTGTCGACCCCCGCCCCTGCCCCTCCTCCCCCACCAATGACAACCCCGGTTTACATTATGTATCCTGCGGTTTACCATCTCCACTCAATTCATATCGCCAGACACCCGATACAGCATCCCTTGGGGTCGGGCATCACCCATCGGAAATCTCCCCAATGAACAAGCGCCCCCTCCGCCCCACCCCCCTCCTCGCCGCATTCGCGCTCCTCCTCGCCGCCGCCCCCCTCCCCCCCGCCCCCCTCTCCGCCCAATCCACCGAACTGCGCCGCGGCCGTACCCTCCCCGGCACCCTCACCGCCGGCGACACCGCCCGCTACACCTTCGATGCCGACGAAGGCGACTTCATCCTTGGCGAAGTCAACCAGATCTCCATCGACGTCACGATCCGCGTCCTGGACCCCGACGGGCAGCAGCGCGCCCGTTTCGGCGGACTCGGCCGCGGCCCTGAACGCTTCAGCGGCCAGACCTCCGCGACCGGCACCTTCACCGTCGAACTATTCGTAGCCGGCGACGATGACGACGCATCCGGCAACTACGAGATCACCCTTCTGCGACAGGAACGCGTCGCCACCGACCCGAAAAAACTCGCCGACCAGATGATGGCGCGCTTCGACGGCGACCATTCGCCCGGCGCCGCGGTCCGCGTGTGGCGAGACGGCAAGACCCTCTACTCGAAGACCTACGGGATGGCCAACCTGGCCTACGACATCCCCTTCGGCCCCGACACCCGCACCAACATCGGCTCCACCTCGAAACAGTTCACCGCCTTCGCGATCATGCTCCAGGCCGAACGCGGCCACCTGTCCCTCGACGACGACATCCGCACCCACATCCCCGAGCTGCCCGAGTTCGAACACACCGTCCAGGTGCGGCACCTCATCACCCACACGACGGGCCTGCGCGAGTTCCTCAACCTGCTCAGCATGACCGGCCGCCGCCTCGACCGGGGCGACTGGATCGACCGCTCCGAAATCATCGAGATCGTGCAGCGCCAGCCCAAGCTACAGAACGTCCCCGGCGCGGAGTGGAACTACAACAACACGGCCTACGGGCTCGCGGCGGCCATCGTGGAGCGCACGTCCGGGCAGGATTTCCACGTCTTCATGCAGGAGAGCGTCTTCGCCCCGCTGGGGATGACCGGGACGATGGTGCGTCCGTCCGTCCGCCACATCGTGCCGAACAACTCGGAGGGCTACACGCCCACACCCGACGGATACCGCCAGATCGGGGACCTGGGCGGGGCGGTCGGGGCCGGCGCGATGTACAGCACGATCGCGGACCTGCAGACGTGGATCGAGAACTTCGCCAATCCGCGCGTCGGCACCCGCGAGAGCCTCGACGCCATGATGACTTCGTTCGTGCTCAACGACGGCGAGGAGACGGGATACGGCTACGGCCTCTTCATCGACGAGCAGGGCGGGCTGAAGCGTGTCCAGCACGGCGGCGCCGACGTGGCGCACCGTTCGATGCTCGTGTATTACCCGGAGATCAACGCCGGTATTACCACGCAGAGCAACCACGCGCAGTTCAACAGCAACGTGACCTTCGAACTGGCCGAAGCGTTCTTCAAGGATGCGATGGAGGTGGAGGACGACGAGGAGACCGGGGCCATTGCGGAGGCCGAATTCGATCCGGCCGCCTACGACCCCGAGGATTTCGACGAGTTGGTGGGCCGGTATGCGCTCGACGCGTCCCCGGCGTTCATCCTCACCTTCACGCGCGAGGACGGCACCTTCTACACGCAGGCGACCGGCCAGCAGCGCCTCGAGATCGTGCCCACCTCGGACTCGACCTTCCGTCTCCTTGCCGTTGAGGCTTCCGTCACCTTCACGCGGGACGAGGACGGTGAGGTCGAGGGGGCGATCCTGCACCAGAACGGTCAAAACCAGCCCGCAACCCGCCTGGATGGCGAAGCTCCCGAGGAGTGGGCGCCGACGGAGGACGACCTGGCCGACTATGCGGGGCGGTTCTACAGCGAGGAGCTGGAGACCTTCTACACGTTGGCCGTGCAGGAGGGCGAGCTGGTGATGCGGCAGCGGAGGCTCGGCGAGGTTACGCTCGAGCCCGGTGACGAGGAGAGCTTCACGGGGGGGAATCTCACGTTCGCCTTCGAGCGCGACCGCAACGGGGTGGTGATCGGGTTCTACCTGTCGAATGTGCGGACGCGGGATGTGCGGTTTGGAAGGGTGGGGTGAGGGGGGCTGTGAGAAGGGCGATCGTCAGCAGCCGCAGCCCAGACCTGACCGAACGACCGCGCCTCACCCCTTCCCCACCCCCATCACCTCCTCCACCCCACCCTCGGCCATCCTCTCCAGGTCATCCTGGTATTTCAGCAACACCCCAAGCGTCCGGTGCGCCGTCTCCCGGTCGAGCGTATGCCGGTCCAGCGCCATCAGCGCTTTCGTCCAGTCCAGCGTCTCCGCCACGCCCGGCCGCTTGAACAGCTCCAGCTCCCGCACCTTCTGCACGAACGTCACCACCTGAACGCTCAGCCGCTCCGGCGCATCCGGCACCCGTGACGCCAGAATCTCCAGCTCACGCGCGGCGGTGGGATAGTCGATCCAGTGGTAGATGCAGCGGCGCTTCAGCGCGTCGTGGATCTCGCGCGTCCGGTTCGAGGTGATGACAACGTGGGGCGGCTCGGCCGCGCTGACCGTGCCCATCTCCGGGATCGTGATCTGGAAGTCGGAGAGCACTTCCAGCAGGTAGGCCTCGAAGGGCTCGTCGGTGCGATCGAGTTCGTCGATCAGGAGGACCGGGGAGACGCCGTCTGGGGGGTCGAGGGCGGAGAGAAGTGGTCGCCGGATGAGGAAGTCCTCGGAGAAGACGTCGCGGGCTAGGTCGGTGGTGGAGGATTCCCGGCCATCCGCCGACCCCTCCCCCCCCTCCGCCGCCCGGATATGGATCATCTGCTTCGCGTAGTTCCATTCGTATGCGGCCGACGCCAGATCGAGCCCTTCGTAGCACTGCAGCCGAATGAGGGGCCGCCCAAGCCCCGCGGCCAGCGTCTTCGCCACCTCGGTCTTGCCCACCCCGGCCTCGCCCTCGAGCAACAGCGGCCGCCCCAACTCCAGCGACAGAAAGAGCGCAGTGCCGAGCCCCACATCCGCTACATACCCCTGGCCGCGCAACAACGCGACCGCGTCCTCGACGGATCCCGGCCTCGGCGCGGGAGGCCGCTGGCGAGCAGTCACGTCACCACCCGCCCGCAGCCCGGCTCGCTGACGGCGGGCGCCACCCGGCACCCGTTTCGACGCGGTGTCTCGCCGGCGCCCGCTATTCGCAGGCCTCCGCGGCCCTCTTCGCCATGACCGTCACCAGGTGCGCCCGGTACTCGGCCCCTGCCGCCGTATCCGACAGCATCCCGTCCGACGACACCGCAATCCCGGCCACCGATTCCCCGCAGAAGCACGCTTCCAGCGCCTCCTCCATCCCGGTCACCCGGAACACGCCGTCACCCGATGCACCCGTCACGGCCACCCGAACCCCTGTGCCCCTCTTCGCGACCATCACCCCGGCGACCGCGTACTTCGACGCGGGATTCGCGAACTTGGCGTAGGCCGCGCGCTCCGGCACCGGAAACCGCACCGCCGTGATGACCTCGTCGTCCTCCAGCGGCGTCATGAACATGCCCTGGAAGAAGTGGTCGGCGTGGATCTCGCGTCCGTCGGTCACGATGGTTGCACCGAGGGCCACACAGGCGGCCGGGTAGTCTGCAGCCGGGTCGTTGTGCGCCACCGAGCCCCCGATGGTCCCCGCGTTGCGAACCTGAGCGTCGCCGATTCCGTCGGCCATCGCGGCCAGCGCCGGAATCCTTGCCTGCACGATCCCGGACCCGGCCACCTGCGCGTGGGTGCACATCGCCCCCACCGTGACCGAGTCACCGCCGTCGGCGATATCCGCCAGTCCCGGTACGCCCGCCAGAGACACCAGGTCCGTCGGTGCGGCCAGGTTCAGCTTCATGATCGGCAGCAGGCTCTGCCCGCCCGCGATCAGCTTCGCGCCGCCGCCAAGCGCCGCGACGGCTTCGTCCATCGATGTCGGTGCGTGGTATGTGAAATCTTTCACAATGTTCTCCGATCAGCCCTGGGCCTGCTGGATCGCCTGCCACACCCGCTGCGAGGTGGCCGGCATGGACATGTCGTGGACGCCGAGGGGGCGCAGCGCGTCGATTACCGCGTTGATCACCGCGGGCGGCACCCCGATCGACCCTACTTCGCCGACGCCCTTGGCGCCGAGGGGATTGTGGGTGCAGAGCGTCGTGTTGTGGTTGATGCTGAAGGACGGCAGGTCGGCCGCGCGGGGCATCGTGTAGTTCATGTACGACCCCGTCTCGAGCTGCCCGTCGTCCTGGTAGACGCACTCTTCCATGAGCGCCTGCCCGATCCCGTGGGCCAGGCCGCCGTGCAGCTGGCCGGCCACGATCATCGGGTTGATGATGCGCCCGACGTCGTCTGACCCGGTCACCGCGACCAGATCCACCTCGCCCGTCTCCGGGTCCACCTCGACCTCGGCCACGTGCGTGCCCGCCGGGAAGGTGAAATTGAGCGGATCGTAGAAGGCGGTCTCCTCCAGCCCCGGTTCGAGACCTTCGGGGTAGTTGTGCGGAACGTACGCGGTCAGCGCCACCTCGCCGAGCGACTTCGCCCTGTCCGTCCCGGCCACGGTGAATGACCCGTTCTCGAACTCGATGTCCTCGACCGAAGCTTCCAGCAGATGCGCGGCGATCTTCTTGCCCTTCTCGATCACCTTCTCGACGGCCAGGTAGATCGCCGTGCCGCCCACCGCGAGCGAGCGCGAACCGTAGGTCCCCATCCCGAAGGGGATCCTGGCCGTGTCCCCGTGCACCACGTCCACCGCGTCGAAGTCGACCCCGAGCATGTCGGACACGATCTGCGCGAAGGTGGTCTCGTGCCCCTGACCGTGGCTGTGCGTCCCGGTGAAGACCGAGACCGAGCCCGTCGGGTGGACGCGCACGCTGCCGGATTCGTACAGCCCCGCTCGCGCGCCCAGTGACCCCACCACTGCCGACGGCGCGATCCCGCACGCCTCGATGAAGGTCGAGATCCCGATCCCGCGCAGCTTTCCGCGCGCCGCCGACTCCGCGCGCCGCGCCTCGAAGCCGTCCCAGTCCGACGCCTCCAGCGCCAGGTCCAGCGTGGCGTCGTAGTCGCCCTGGTCGTACTGGAGCGCGACCGGGGTCTGGTACGGGAACTCGCGGATAAAGTTCTGGCGCCGGATCTCGACGCGGTCCATCCCGAGCTCCGAAGCCGCCTTGTCGACCAGCCGCTCCAACAGGTACGTCGCCTCGGGCCGTCCCGCGCCGCGCAGCGCGTCGACCGGCACCGTGTTGGTGAAGAACGACTTGACCTCGCAGTAGACGGCCGGTGTCGTGTACGGTCCCGCGAAGAGGATGCCGTACAGGTACGTCGGGACGCAGGTGGCGAAGGTGGAGAGGTACGCGCCCAGGTTGCACTTGGTGGAGACGTGCAGTCCGAGGAACTTGCCGTCCGCGTCGAGCGCGAGGCGCGCCGTGCTGATGTGGTCGCGGCCGTGCGTGTCCGACTTGAAGGCGTCGATGCGGTCGCAGGTCCACTTGACGGGCCGGCCGAGCTGTCCGGCGGTCCAGGTCAGGATGGCCTCTTCCGCGTAGTGGGGGATCTTCGAGCCGAACCCGCCGCCCACGTCGGGCGCCACGATTCGCAGCTTGTGCTCGGGAAGGCCGAGGACGAAGGCGCCCAGCAGCAGCCGCGTCAGGTGGGGGTTCTGGCTCGTTGTGTATAGTGTGTATTCGCCGGTTGCCGGGTCGTAGTTGGCGATGGCCGCGCGAGGCTCAATGGCGTTGGGGATGAGGCGGTTGTTGACGACGTCGATCGATACGACGTGGTCGGCGGCTTCGAAGGCCGCGTCGGTGGCGGCCTTGTCGCCGACCTCCCAGTCGTAGCAGACGTTGCCGGGGGCTTCGTCGAAGACTTGGGGCGCGCCGTCGGCCTCGGCCGCCTCGATGGAGGCTACCGCCGGAAGCTCCTCGCGCTCCACGTCGATCAGGTTGGAGGCCGCCCTGGCCTGGTCGGCGGTCTCCGCGACAACGATCGCCACACAGTCCCCCACGTACCGCACCTTGCCGAGCGCCAGCGCCGGATGCGGCGGTTCGACCATCGGCGAGCCGTCCTTGCTGTGGATCAGCCACCCCGTCGGGATGCCGCCCACGCCCTCCATGTCCTTGCCGGTAAAGACCGCGTGCACGCCTGGAGCCGCCTTCGCAGCGTCGGTGTGAACCTTCCCGATCTTCGCATGCGCCATTCCCGAGCGCAGGATGTACCCGTACAGCTGCCCGGGCAGATTGATGTCGTCCGTATAGCGCCCGCGCCCCGTCAGAAAGCGCGTGTCTTCCTTCCGCTTGACGGAGGCGCCGATTCCCGTGCCGTTGCCGCTCATGATCCACCTCCCATGGCCTGGGCGCCCGCCTGGACGGCCTTGACGATGTTGTGGTATCCGGTGCAGCGGCAGAGGTTGCCCTCGAGCCACTCGCGGACTTCGTGCTCACTCGGGTCCGGGTTTCGGTTGGCCAGATCGACTGCGCTCAACACCATCCCGGGCGTGCAGAATCCGCACTGGAGTCCGTGGTGCTCGCGGAAGGCCTCCTGCATGGGGTGCAGATCGGTGCCGTTCGCGAGGCCCTCGATCGTGGTCACGTCCGCGCCGTCCGCCTGAACCGCCAGACAGGTACAGCTCTTCACGGACGTGCCGTTGACGTGGACGACGCACGCGCCGCACTGGCTCGTGTCGCAGCCGACGTGGGTTCCGGTAAGACCGAGATGTTCGCGCAGGAACTCGACCAGGAGGGTTCGGCCCTCGACGGTTCCCGAGCGTTCCATCCCGTTCACGGTCATCGTGACGCTTGGCATGGGCGCCTCCGGGGTGTGGGGTTGGGGTGTTGCCGCGCCGCGGCCATCGCCTCTTGCGGAAAGACGGTAGGCGCTGGGCGGGTGGACAGAATGGGGAGGGGTGGGCGGGGGCGCAAGCGGGGGACGGGGTTAGATTCGGGACCCGAAGCGAGACCCACGCACCGGAGGGGCATATGTACGGGAATCTGATCCAGCTGAGCAGCGACCTAAACGAAAGGACCGCTTGGCGGCGTGTACCGCTCGGGTCTGCCGGGATTGGGGGTGTAGCCCGTGGGCCGGACAATCCTGATTCGCAACGAGAGGGTTCCGGCGAGGAGGTGGTGGGGTTGAAGTACCAGCCTGTGGGTGAGCGGTAGACGGTCCACTTGGTCAGTGACTACGCAAGCACTTGGTCAGTGACCAAGCGCAGCGGCGCTCTCCCAATCACCCCGAACTACTGCGCGGCCCGAAGCTCTGTTCGAATCTTCTCGGCGAGATCTGATTCCGACAGGCGGCGGTTGTGGACGGCCTTAACCAGGAGATCGGCGATCTCCCGCTTCCTGAACCTCTTCCACTGCTCCTGTCTGATGGCCGCCGCGACCCGATCGCCGATCCTCCCCAGCCGATGGTAATCGAGGTGACACACGTCAACGTGACGCTCGGACAATCCGGCGACCGGTGTCCTTCCCCGCTTCAATCGAAGGCGCTGTCCGTCGCTCTCCAGTTGATCCGTGAGAATCCAGACGATATCGAGCTTCTGAATCCGATCCCGTCCGGCCGCTATCGCCAGCACGGCATCTGAGACCTCCGGTTTGGTCGCTTGACCGCATTGCCAGAAGGAGAGTGTGTTGTTTGCGGTCCGCAGGTCAGCCGTAATCGCGTCGGCCGGAATCTCGTCCAAGGCCAAGCCGTCCTTGAGTTGCCACTTGTGGCGAGTGATCATGCGGGCCAGGAACATCTTCTACCGGACGAGGTCGTCGATTACCCCTCGACGGTACTCGTCCAGCCACGAGACCGGTTCGGAGTGGGCAGCAAGAATCTGCCGAAGACCCGGGTCGCCCCAGGACTCCGCCGCCTGGATCGCCGCGTCGCGGAGCTCGTTGTCGTCAGATGTCAGCCCGCCGTGAACCAATCCCGCGCGCCACGTAGCGGTTCCGATTTCCGGCTGCCGGGCCACACACAGGAACGTGGCCGCCGCAAACGCCGGACTCTCCGATTCCAGGCAGGCGCCCGAGATCCACTGCAGGACGGTATCCCGGTCTTCAGACTCCAACGCCGCAGAGATCACCTGCTCGGCAGGGTGATCCATGCCGTCCTCAAGCGGTTCGGCATCGAATGATGCATGCAACCGATCCAGGAAACGGCGCCGGTTGTGCTCCTGCGTCGACGAGACCGACACGGCCTTGGTCCGCCAACTGGCAAACACACGTATCACAAGAGCTTCGATTTCGGTCTGCAACCAGGCGGCATCATGTGAGATTGCCAAGCCCTGTGTGCGGGCAGTAGCGGACCAGTGATCCTCAAGAGTACTCACACCACCTGTCTGTAGGATCCTGTCGATCGCACGCGACGGTGGCTGCGTCAAGCGAGTTCTAGTCTTGATCAGCATCGAACAACTCCCTTGCGGCGTCAGTGATCACTGCCTCGAAAGCACCTCTCTCGAGGGCCCGCAGCCTGTCGGTTCTCGTCAACGCCTCTGTCTGAGTAAGCGGACCGGCAGGTTCCGAATAGACGTCGATGTCAAGCAGAAAACCGATGTCGCCCGAAGGCGACGGGAAGGTGCCTTGAGCCAGGACCAGATGGGCACCGTCCTCGTATCCATAGTCGGTTCGGCTCATAAAGTTGTTCACCGCGTCGGGCAATCCCTGAACGAGAGGAACAGCGGAATGCAGGTAGTCCTCGATCCTGACCACGGATTCGGGGATCACAATTCGGTTGATGTACCGAACGCTGATTCGGCGTACACCCGCCGGATCCGCGACATCCCAATACGCCTTCAGGGCCGTGGCGATCCTCGGACGGAATTCGTCCCAACCGCTCTCTTCCGGTGCCTCGGGCCTCTGGTACGGTCGAAGCATGTGGACACTGAGTACATCGGGACCGACACCGACCGCGCGCGTCTGGTCTTCGGTGAAGAGTAGCACCTTCGACAGTTTCTGACCGTAGCGTAGATTGGAAGGCTCGTCGTTCTTGATCTCCACCCCGACATCGATGGATTGCTGGCTGCGCCGCTTTCCGCCGTATTCTGAAGCCAGGACCGAGTGCAGCTTGCCGGGGATCGTCAGATCCCATTCTGGACCGGGGCGAAAGTGGAACTCACAGACAGCTTCGTCTATCGGTGGGTTCCTGTACCGCCGGCGTTCCTGCGGGCTTCCCGTCTTCATTCTGCGGCGGCCTTCCTGAGCCTTTCGGGTTGCTCCGGGAGGTTCTGGACGGCGACGCCAGACACTCTGGCGACGGCCCTAACGGCGAGGATCACGAGAGCAGGACGGGTGTGGAACTCCAAGCTCGGGGCAACCATGCGTGGGGGACCTAGTGTAACAGTAGGAGTGACCGAGTAGAGGATAGCGAGGGATGTCGACAGCGGCTTCCTTTCTGATACTCCACAAGGATCGGTAGGTTGCTCTTCGGGGAAAGCTAGCCGGGGAGGGCGGTGGTCTCAAGACTTGAGGGGTTCGGTCTTTGAGGGGTTCGGTCAGTCGCGAACGCTGCGGGCAGACGACGACAGGACCGGCCGCACGCCGAGAGAGTCTTTGGCCGGATCCGTCGGGTCTCGCGGGCCGACGGGCAACCGCAAGGGGACGATCCGTTCAATGCGGGTTGCCAGGCTGCTGACAGTCATCGCGGCGAACGCGATGTGGCGCCAGGCCGTCACCGCGGCCGCCGCTCCGGATGCCGGCGACAACCACCTTTGGGCCCTTCTCGCAAGCTGGCCCGAGAGCCGCCTTGTTACGGGCGATCGGCGCCTCCTGGACAATCCTCCCCGGCTCGGAGCGGTGCTGACTCCCCGCGAGGCCAGCGGGTTGATCGCATTGACTTGATTGCGCAGATCGCGTACCCGCCAGGATGATCCGCCCCCTGCCTCGTTGGGTCAGCGGCGGAACTTCCGCACCGGACGTGCCGGAGCGGGCCCCATTCCCAAACGCGCGTGCCAGTAGGCCCATGAGCGCGCATCGAAGATCCCGGGGAGCGCGTCTCGCAGGGCCCGGCGAAAGTCATCGTCGTCGTATCGCTGCCTCGCCACCGCGAGATCCTCAACGGTACCGTACACCATGAGGTAGTTGAGGAAGAAGATGTGGTTGGCCAGGGTCGACTCCGGTGGCTTGAACCACACCATGCGCTTGGCGACCGCCAGCAGTTCCGGGGGGTGGGTGGAGGTCGCGGGAGGGATGGCGGGCGAGGTCATTTTCCGGGGCCGAACGACCCGAGTCCTGGAAGTGGTTCATAACGTGGGATGGACCCGGAATCCAGCGTGGTCGCGGCATGCGAGAGGCGCCTGCGAACCGCGGCCGGAAGGTCCGCCAGATCGCCGTCGCCGAAGTAGGCCAGCGCCTTGAGGGTCAGCATGGGGTTGTAGAGCTCTCCGTGGATCGCTGCGGCCGCACCGAGCATGGCCTCAAGAGAGACGCCTCCCAACCGCATCAGCGCGTCAATGTCGATGTAGTCCTTGGCGAGCGCGCGGCTCTGGACCACCTGGGCCTTCGTACCGCCGAGATCTCGTAGCGAGGCGACCAGGACTCCCGCGCCTTCGGCCGTCTGCGGAGACTGGACGCGGTTGAGCGACAGCCCCCCGAAGAAGGACATGCGCACCGGTCCGCGGCGATCGACCACGCACGTCAGTGTGTCGGGCGCCCGCTGAACCACCGTCGCGTCCTTCAAGTACGGGATCTCGGCCAAGAGGGTGTCGCCGTCAAGAGGCTCGGAAGAAAAGAAGTCGAAGTCTTCCGACTCGCGGTGTGCAAGCCGCAGCGCGATGGCGGTCCCGCCGTACAGTACGAAGCGGCCAGGAGTCGCTCGCAACTCGGGCCACAGGCGGCGCTGGGGCGGCGGCAGGGCGTCCAGGCGCGGGTTCATGGTGTCTCCTGGGTCGGCATTCGGATGCACCCAATAATCTATGCCCGGATGGCTGCCGGTGCGCGGGGAAGCTACTTGGTCACTGACCAAGCCAGTTGCGCCCCGTCGGCTACTTGGTCACTCTTCGAGCGAGAGTTACGCCAACGGAGCCGGGGGACATGAATCGGGAGGAGGCTGGAGACCGGGTGGAGCACCACGGGTGGCCGGACGCCGAGCGCGGCGAGGAGCCTTTCTCACAGGACGGCGGCTCGGACCAGTATGACGGCGGGGTCCTGGAGGAGCTGGAGGCGCACCAATTCTTCCATCCCCCGTCGGTGCGCTGGTACCGGTCGCTCTTGTCCGACCGCAACGCCGACGAGGGGCAGGACCTCGGCGATGTGGAGTTCCTGCACGACAGGGGATTGGTGGTCGAGTGCGGCGACCGGTTGGCGCCGACGCGGGCGGCGGTGCTCGTCTTCGGCAGGCCGCGGTACGTTCGGCAGGTCCTGCCCCGCCCGGTCATCGACTGCCAGTTCATCGGCGCCGCCTACGACGAGGGGCCGCCCGAACGCCACTGGACCGACCGCGTCGTCGTCGAGGAGAACCTGCTTCAGGCCTGGCTGATCGTTGCCGAACGCTACATGCGGCATGCGGAGCGTCCATTCCGTCTCGACATGCAGACCATGCGCCGCGACGACGATCCGCCCGGCTACGTGTCCTTCCGGGAGGCTTTCATCAACCAGCTGATCCACCAGGACTACGGCGACCGGGGGCGCACGGCCTTCATCCGCTTCTATCGCGACCGGACGGTGTTCTGGAACCCGGGGGACGCCGACGCGCCGACCGGCGAGCTGCTCGACCGGACGGCGAAGGAGGTGCGCAACCCGTTAATTACGGCAGCGTTCCGCGGCATTGGCCTGGCCAGGCAGGCGGGTACCGGAATCCGGGCCATCTTCAGGAACTGGCAGGGGCTTGGCCACGCCCTTCCCGTGATCCGTAGCGACGAGGCCCGCAGCGAGTTCGAGTTGACGCTGGTGGGGGAGGGGGTGCCGGGCGAGGAGCGGCGGCTGACTGGGGGGACGGGTGCGGAACCGGTCGAGGATACTGGTGGTGACGACCGTCCCGTGAACCCGCCGCGTGTGGGCATGGTCAGTGACCATGGTGACCAAGTGCGCGCCGACGTGGACGGTGACCATGCTGCGCACCAGCTGACCGCTCGCCAACGCGCCATCGTGGAGGCATGCGATGTTCCGCGAAGTCTGGCCGAGCTCATGGAGCGGGCAGGCGTGTCGCACCGCTCCCACTTTCGCCGGAAGCACCTGAAGCCGCTGCTGGAGGCCGGGCTGGTTCGCATGACGAATCCCGGCAATCCGCGCGCGCCGAACCAGAGGTACGTGCTGACGGAGGTGGGGGGTGCGCTGAGGGGCAGGCAGGTGATGAGGCGCTCGTGACGTCGCTCTGCAGTCCTTGACACCCCCCGCAGTCATGCCAAGCTTGCCGTGAAGGGACCGGATCAACCGCGACTTTCGGGGGAGCAGCAGGAAATGATTCAAGCGCTGGAGGTCAAGGCGCGTGAGGGGCTGAGAATCTGGCTCAGGTTCTCCGACGGGTCTGCGGGCGAGGTCGATCTGTCGGATCTCGCCGGCCGGGGCGTGTTCCGGGCCTGGGAACGCGGTGGAGTTTTCGGAGGGGTCCATGTCGCTCCAGACGGTGCGGTTGCGTGGAACGACGAAATCGAGCTTTGTGCCGATTCCCTCTACCTTGAATTGACGGGCAAGTCGGTGGAAGAGGTGTTCCCGGGGCTTCGCGCCGGGAGTTGATGTGCCCGAGGTCAGCCGCTTCTACGGAGTCGTCATCCGCATGTTCTTCCGGGAGCACGGCCCGCCGCACTTCCATGCGGAATACAGTGGTCAGCAGGCAGTCGTGAGCATCGACAATAACCGAATGGTAAGCGCTTGACTACTTGGTCAGTCGCATGGTCAGTGACCATGCAGATACTCGATTAATGACCAAGTCCGGACCCTCAAGACCGGTCACCACCCACGCCCCAGCAGGAGCATATCGATCATGTCCGATATCAGCTGAGCGTCGTCATCGTCGTCTGCCAACTGGTATTGCTTGTAATTCCGGTTCAGGTCGGCGCGTACCATCCGCCCCGACTCGCCTTCCGCGGCAAAATGGACGACGTAGATGCAATGGCCGGTCCAACTCCGGTGGAAATACAGCGTGTCGTTTTTCCAGTAGACGAACCACCGGTCCTCCATAATCTCGGGGATGTGGCCAGCGCGGATGCGGTCCATTTCGGTCGCTGAGAACGTCCGGTCGAGGGCGATCGTAGTACGCTCTGCCGGCAGAGGCTCGGTTTTCGAATCGGTGGGACCAGCTGGTTTGGTGGTCATGGCTGCAGGGGTCCTCTCGGTCGGTGGGGTACGCCACACCCGGGAATGGCAGGTGGTGACGATGCGTGACGACTATGGTAAGGTATCGCTCCCAGTTACCACGGAGGCACGCGCCATTCCACGCATCACGATAACCCTGACGGACGAAATGCACCGTGCACTGAATGAGTTGGCGGCGCGCCAGGGTCGTTCGATCGGCGCGCTGATTGAAGAGTGTCTGGAGCTGAGGAGCATTCTGCCTCCAGGCGCCGCTCGGGAGATCGTCGCCCGAGCGCGGTCCAGCGCCGGATTGATCGCCAATGAGGCGATGGCCATCGCGGTGCGCGAGACCAGGCTCCACCGGGAAGCACCGGATGACTGAACGCGGCAATCGTCCCAGTGGACACCATCGTAGTCCCGTCCAGAGGCATGAGCGCCGAACCACTGCCGCCTCCCCCCACTTGCGACCGCGCCGTCAGCTGCCAGCTTACCCCTTCATCGCCCTACCTCATCGCCAACCGCCCCGGAGCCCAAGCCGATGTCTCGTCCTACCCTCCCAGCTGCCTTCGCCACCCTGGCTCTGACCCTCACCCTCCTCACCCCCCTCCCCGCCCACCCCCAGGGCACCCGCTTCCTCCGCCAGCCCGACGTCAGCCCGACCCACATCGTCTTCACCCACGCCAACGACCTCTGGCTGACGGCACGGGACGGCGGCGACGCAATCCGCCTCACCAGCTCGGAAGGCGCCGAAACCGCCGCCGCCTTCAGCCCGGACGGCCGCTGGATCGCCTTCACCGGCCAGTACGACGGCAACACCGATGTCTACCTCATGCCGGCCACCGGCGGCCAGCCCCGGCGTCTCACCTGGCACCCATCCGGCGATGTCGCGCAGGGGTGGACTCCCGACGGCGACATCCTCTTCCGCTCCGGGCGCGACGGTGTCCCCACGCAGCTCTGGAAGTTCTACACCGTGTCACCATCCGGCGGCCTCCCCACCCCCCTCGCCCTCCCCCAGGCCTACCTGGGCGGCATGTCCGCCGACGGCGCCCACCTCGCCTACCAGGAGATCGGCTATTGGGACCCCGAGTGGCGCAACTACCGGGGCGGCCAGGCGCAACCGGTCGGCATCGTCTCCACCTCCACCTGGGAACGCACCACACCCCCGTGGGAAGGCGAGCGCCAGATGGACCCGGTGTGGATGGACGGCGTGGTCTACTACATGTCCGAGCGCGACTGGGCCAGCAACGTGTGGTCGTTCGACCCGCGCACCGGCACCGAGCGCCAGGTCACCCGCCACGCCGACTTCGACGTCAAGTCCCTTGGTGCGGGCGACGGGGTGGTGGTCTACGAGCAGGCCGGCTACCTGCACGAACTCGACCCGGCCACGGGTGCCACCCGCCAGCTGGTCATCAACGTGGCCGGCGACATGAACTGGTCGCGGCCGCGCTGGGAGGCTGTCGCGGCCGGTCAGCTGCGGGACGCCCGCCTCTCGCCCACCGGCAAGCGGGCGCTCTTCGAATGGCGCGGCGAGCTCTTCAGCGTGCCCGCCGAGGACGGCTCGTGGCGCAACCTGACCCGCAGTCCCGGGGTGGCCGACCGTCACCCGGTCTGGTCGCCGGACGGGTCGCGCATCGCCTGGTTCAACGACGACGGCGACGAATACGCGCTGGTGATCGCCGATCAGGACGGGTCGAACCAGCGCCGGATCCAGATCGACGAGCCGTCCTTCTACTTCCGCCCCGAATGGTCCCCCGACGGGACCCGCCTCGCCTTCACCAACACCCATTACCAGGTTCTGGTGCTCAACCTGGAGTCGGGTGACGTGGAGCACATCGACACCGACCGCTTCGCGCATCCCCAGCGCACCATGAACCCGGTCTGGTCCCCGGACTCCCGCTGGCTCGCCTACGCCCGCCGCCTCGACAATCAGCTGCGCGCAATCTTCGTCCACGACACCGAGTCGGGCGAGACGCGCCAGCTCACCGACGGCATGTCCGACGCGATCACGCCGGTGTGGGACGAGTCCGGGAAGTACCTCTACTTCCTCGCCTCCACCAACTTCGGGCTCAACACCGGCTGGCTGGACATGACCTCGTACGACCGTCCGGTCACGCGCACCCTCTATCTCGCGCTGCTCAGCGCCGATGAGCCGTCCCCCTTCCTGCCCCGGAGCGACGAGGAGGAGGTTGAAGAAGAGGAGAGCGGCGAAGCGGATGAAGGGGAGACCGAATCGGGTGCCTCCGACAGCGACGACTCACCCACGGTGAACATCGACTTCGAGGGGATCGCCGGACGAATCATCGATGCCTACGGGCTGAGCACGGGGGACTACGCGGGCCTGGTACCGGGACCGTCCGGATCCGTCTTCGTTCTGGCGGGCGGCGGCTTCGGCGGCGGCTCGGTGCTCAAGTACTCCGTGGAGGACCGCGAGGCGGATGACTTTCTGGAGCGGGGCGGTCGTCTCACCGTCTCCCATGACCGCAGCAAGCTGCTCTACTACAGCGGCGGCTGGCGCATCGTCAGCACCGCCCGTTCCCCCTCGGGCGGCGACGGCGCGCTCGACCTGAACAATCTGCGCGTGCGCGTGGACCCCACCGCCGAGTACGCCCAGATGCTACGCGACGGCTGGCGCTTCATGCGCGACTTCCTGTACGTCGACAACCAGCACGGTGCGCCGTGGGATGATGTCTGGGACTGGTATTCGGCGTGGCTCCCCGATGTGCGCCACCGCTCCGACTTCAACCACCTGCTCGACATGCTCTCGGGCGAGATCGCGGTCGGGCACTCGTACGTGAGCGGCGGCGACTATCCCGATCTGGACAACCCGCGCACCGGTCTCCTGGGCGCCGACCTGCGGGAAGAGAACGGGTTCTACCGCATCGCCCGAATCTACGACGGGGGCGACTGGACACCCGGGCTTGCCGGGCCGCTTTCCCACCCGGGACTGGACGTGCAGGAGGGGGACTATCTGCTGGCTGTGGACGGGGCCGAACTGCGTGTCCCCACCAACCCCTACCGCCTCCTGGAGGGGACCGCCGGGCGGGCCATCACCCTGACCGTGGCATCGTCCCCCTCCACCGACGACGCCCGCGAGATCCTGGTCGAGCCCACCGGCAACGAGGGCACGCTCCGGCGCTGGGCGTGGGTGGAGGCCAACCAGGCCCGCGTCGACGAAATGAGTGGAGGGCGGCTCGCCTACGTCTGGCTCCCCAACACGGGACAGGGCGGCTACCAGTACTTCAACCGCATGTACTACGCTCAGCAGGACCGAGAGGGAGCGGTCATCGACGAGCGCAACAACGGCGGGGGCTCGGCGGCCGACTACATCGTCGACATGCTCGACCGCGAACTCACCGGCTACTTCAACTCGCGCGCCGGCGACCGCAAGCCGTGGACGCAGCCCATGGCCGCACTATTTGGACCGAAGGTGATGGTGATCAACGAGCGTGCGGGGTCGGGGGGCGACCTGCTGCCCTATCTGTTCCGCTTCCGGGGAATCGGGCCGCTGGTGGGCACCAAGACCTGGGGCGGGCTGGTCGGCACCTGGGACACCCCGCCACTTATCGACGGGGGCGGCTTCGTGGCCCCCCGGGGCGGTTTCTTCGACGTGAACGGCGAGTGGGCGGTCGAGGCCGAAGGGGTGGCGCCCGACATCGAGGTGCGCAACGATCCGGCCCCGGTGATCGCCGGGGGCGACCCGCAACTGGAGGCGGCGGTGCGCGAGGCGCTGCGCCTGCTGGACAACGGCGGCAAGGTCACCTTCGAGGACGAACCGCCGCCGCCGGTGCGTTGGAGGCGGCCGGGCCGGTAGTCAACCCAAACGAAAGGATGAATCATGAAACGCTGGGGACTGTTCCTGTTGCGGGTGACCATCGGCTGGCTGCTGGTCCTGTGGGGCATCGACAAGTTCCAGGATGTCGCGCACGGCCAGGCGGTCGCCGAGACGTTCTACTTCGGCATCGGGACGCAGGCCGTGCTGCTGAAGGTCTTCGGCGCGCTCGAGATCCTGATCGGTGCGCTGGTCGTCCTGGGGCTTTGGCGGAAGAGGGTCTATCCGGTGATGTTCGCGGTGCTCCTCATCACCGCCATCGGGGTGTGGAAATCCGTCGTCGATCCCTGGGGCTGGTTCCTCGAAGGTTCCAACGTGCTCTTCTACCCGTCGGCGATCATCGCGGCGGGGGCGCTGCTGCTCTGGGGCACGATGGACGAGGACGGGATGACGCTTGACGGGGTGCTGGCCTGAGCCTAACGTGGCGCACTCTACGAACGACACTGGCCTCGGGCGTGTCCTCCACCGGAGGCCATGACGCTGCCTGCTTGACCCCAACCGAGGGGGATTCGATGTCACACCACTCGCCCAGGTCATTCCTTTCCCTGACGGCGACTCTCATGCTGCTGGCCGGCTGCGGAGCCGGCGATCCGCCCAAGCTGACCGGGGTCTACGCTTTGGAATCGGTCCAGTCCGCTGAATGGACGGCGGGCAGTACGCTGACTCCGCCCGCAGCCACGGGCGTCCTCCTGATGAATCAAGCCCGGTTCGACCCGGGGTTGGCCCATGGGCATGCCCAACTCGAACTGACGCACTCCGGAGCCAGCAGTCGCTGGACGGGCAGCTACACGAATGATGCGGGCGGAGTGCTGTCGATGAGACTCAATGACGTCAGATTCGAGGGGCAATACGACTTTGACGACGATATCCTGACCATCGAGCTGGTCGGCGAACATTCCGAGACCGGGCCTTCACCGGTGGGGACATTCATCTGGAGGCTGGAACCGGAAGAGTCCTGATGCTGCGCTGATGCCGGAGGGCATCCGACGCGACCCAGGGACGCTCCCCGAATGCCCCCCCGACTCGCCCCACCGTCCCCATCCCCCTATTATGTCCGCGAATAGCGGATCCGCCCCTCTATCCCCGCGAGGTGCACACCGATGTTGGAAACCGAGGTCATCCAATCGAGACGAGGCGGCTTCACCCGCCGCAAGTTCATCAAGGGAGTGATCGCCACGGGTGCCACCGCATCCGTGTCGGGATACCTGTTCCGTGACAGCGGGGTGCTCGCGCCGGCGCTTTCCGCGCAGGGGGCGGTCGAGCGGCTGGTCACTCTCACCGTCAACGGCCAGCAGCGCCGCGTGGACGTTCCCAAGCACGAAACGCTCGCCATGACGCTCCGCTACCAGCTGGGCCTGACCGGCACCAAGCTGGGGTGCGACCGGGCCGAGTGCGGGGCGTGCACGGTGCTGCTCGACGGCGTCACGCACTACGGCTGCTCGATCCTGACGCACTCGGTGCGGGGCCGCGAGGTCACCACCATCGAGGGGCTGGGGACGGATGGGCAACTCCATCCCGTGCAGCAGGCCGTGATCGACGAGGGCGGGTTCCAGTGCGCATTCTGCGCCCCCGGCTTCACGATGAGCATGGTGGGGATGCTGGCCAAGCACCCGAATCCGACCCGGGAGGAAGCCGCACACCTGCTGTCCGGCAACCTCTGCCGCTGCGGCGACTACGACAAGATCCTGAATACGGCGATGCGGGCGGCCGAGCTGTCCCGCTCGCGGGCCTAGACCGAAAGGCGAATCGAGATGGCTGAGAACGTAATCGGCACCGACATCTCCCCACCGGATCTGCGGGCGAAGATCACAGGCCGGGCGCGCTACGCCGAGGACTTCCGTGCCGACGGGATGGTTTTCGCGAAGCTGCTGCTGAGCCCGATGCCGCACGCGCGGGTTCGCAGCGTGGACACGAGTGCCGCCGAGGCGATGGAGGGGGTGCTGGGCATCCTGCGGGCGGATGAGTTGCCCGTGCAGGCGGAAGGAACGCGCGAAGGCGCGCTGACCGACGAGCCGAAGTACGAGGGCGAACCGATCCTGGCGGTTGCGGCGGTCGACGAGACGATCGCGGCGGCGGCCGTCGAGGCGATTCGGGTGGACCTGGAGCCGCTTCCCTTCGTGCTGGACCCGCTCGACAGCCTGCGCGAGGGCGGACCGGATGCGCACGTGGGCGGAAACATGGCCGGAAGGGGCGAATTGGGGAGCCTGAAGTGGCCCGCATCCGTCTTCGAGGAGGCGGGAGCGGAGAGGCTGCCGATGGGTGAGGCCCCGGCGGAGTGGGCCATCGGCGACATCGAGGCGGGCTTCGCCGAGGCGGAGGTCGTCGTCGAGGAGTCGATCGTGCACCAATCCGTCACCCACCATCCCATGGAGCCGCGCAGCTGCATGGCGTACTGGCAGAACGGGAAGCTCTTCCTGCACGGATCGACCCAGAGCACCGAGCGCACGCGCGGCAGCGTGGCGCGCATGGCCGGTGTCGAGCCGGACGATGTGGTCTTCATCGGCGAGTACTGCGGCGGCGGCTTCGGCAGCAAGATCTCGGGTTCGCCGATCATGGCGGTACCCGCGGTGCTGTCGCGCAAGATCGGCCGTCCGGTCATGCTGCGCATCACCCGCTACGAGGAGAACTACATCGGGCGGGCGCGGGCGGGATTCCAGGGCTGGGCGAAGATCGGCTTCCGCGCCGACGGTCGCATGACCGCGCTCGACCTCTACCTGGTGCAGGACAGCGGGCCTTACGGGGCCAGCGACTTCTTCACGGCCGGGACCGTGGCCACAGCATCGTATCAGCCCGAGAACATGCGGTTCCGCGGAGTGGCGATCCTTACCAACACGCCACCCCGTTCGGCGCAGCGGGCACCGGGAGGCGCGCAGATCGTCGCCATGCTCGAGCCGCTGGTCGACAAGGCCGCGCGCGAACTCGACATCGACCGGCTGGAGATCCGCAAGCTCAACGCACCTGACAACGACGGCTGGCTGGGTCCGCAGCAGGGACCGTTCACCAGCGCGTACGTACGCGAGGCGCTCGACCTGGGGGGCGAACTCTTCGGCTGGGAAGAGAAGAAGCAGCTTTCGGGACAGCGCAACGGCACCAAGGTTACCGGTGTCGGGATGGGCCTCAGCCCCTTCACCGCGGGCAGCACCGGCCGCGACGGGCTGCTCGTCATCCGCCCCGACGGCAAGCTCTACGTGCATCAGGGGATTGGAAACCTGGGCACGCACTCGATCGCCGACACCGCCCGCCCCGCAGCCGATGTCCTGGACCTCTCGTGGGACCAGGTCGTGATCGTCTGGGGCGACACCAGCAAGCATCTGCCCTTCAGCACGGTGCAGGCGGGGAGCCAGACCACCCACGCCCACACCCGCGCCAACCACGCGGCCGCGACCGCGATGGTCGGTCTACTGCAGGAGCTGGCGGCGCGCGAGCTGGGCGGTTCGCCGAGCAGTTACCGGGTCGCGGACGGCCACGTTTTCCGCGCCGGGAATCGCCGCGCCGGCATGAGCTTCGCCGAGGCGGCCCGTGTCGCGATGGAACTGGGCGGCAAGTTCAGCGGCGGCGAAGTCCCCGATGACCTCAACGATGCCACCAAGGCGGCCGTGGCCGGCCTCGCGGGCGAAGGTCTCATCGCCGCCGCGCGGGACAACTACGAGCGCGCAGGCGCAGTCTACACCTGGGTCGCCACCTTCGCGCAGGTCGAACTCGACGTCGAGACCGGCGAGGTGGAGATCATCGACCTGGCCTCGACCACGGACTGCGGCACGGTCATGCATCCGCGCAGCCTGGCGGCCCAGACCAACGGCGGCGTCTTTCAGGGAATCGGGATGGCGAAGGGCCAGCGCTGGGTCTTCGATCCCAAGTGGGGCATCCCCTTCACCAAGCGCTTCTACACGGCCCGCCCGCCCGGCATCCTCGACGTGCCGCTGAGCCCGCGCTTCGCGGCTGTCGACAAGGCCGATCCGTACACGCCGGTCGGCGCCAAGGGCATCGGCGAGCCTCCGGTCGGCGCCGGGGAGGCGGCCTACGTCTGCGCGGTGGCCGACGCCATGGGCGGGCAATGCCTGTGCCGCACGCCGCTCACCGCCGACATGATCCTCGCGGAGCTGGAGGGCCGGCCGCGGCCCTACGGCCTGCTGGACACACACGTTTGACCGACAAGGAGATTCAAAGTGGCCGTCATACGTGACATGATCCCGCCGTTCGAGCTCTTTCAGCCGGCGGGCGTCGACGACGCGGTGCGCCTGATGCGGGAACACGGCGACAAGGGGTGGGTGCTGGCCGGGGGACTCGATACCTTCGACTGGTTCAAGGACCGGATCAAGCGCCCCGAAGCGGTCATCGACCTCGGGGGTGTGGACGAGCTGAAGGGGATCGCGGTGGGGGACGACGGGGGACTCGAGATCGGGGCCATGACGAGCCTGACCGACATTGCCGAGAACGGGGATGTGCGGAGCAGCTATCCACTGCTGGCGGATGCCGCGGGGCTCGTTGCGACGCCGCAGATCCGCAACCAGGGGACGCTCGGTGGCAACATCGTGCAAGACACGCGTTGCTGGTACTACCGGAGCGGCTGGCCCTGCTACCGTGCGGGCGGAAACATCTGCTACGCGGCCACCCCCCGCTCGATGAACCGCGAACACTGCATCGTGGGCGCGAGCCGCTGCGTCGCCGTCAATCCGTCCGACACCGCGCCGGCCCTCATCGCGCTGGACGCCGAGATGGTGGTGGCGAGTACCGGTGGCGAGCGCACCTACGCAGCCGAGGACTTCTTCATCGGTCCCGACATCGACATCGAACGCATGACCGTGCTCGAGCCCGGCGACCTCCTCACCCGCATCCGCCTCCCGGCCCCGTGGAGTGGGGCCCGCTGGTACTTCGAGAAGATCCGCGACCGCAAGGCGTGGGACTTTTCCCTGGTGAGCGTCGCGTCGATGGTGAACGTCGAGGGCGGGGTGATCCGGGACGCGCGCATCGTGGTGAACGGGATCGCGCCATACCCGGTGCGGGCCACGGCGGCCGAAGCGGCGGTGCGCGGACAGGCTCCCAGCGACGAGACCGGCCAGGCGGCGGGCGAGATCGCGGTCCGGGGCGCCCGCGCGCTCAGGCACAACGACTACAAGATCGCACTCACCCGCAACCTGGTGAAACGGGCGATTCGGGATGCGGCGTAGCGCTTCGGTGGCGAAATCACGCGTTGCACCGGGGCCCGCGCGGCACCGGACTGCTGACGCTCACCCCCCAAAGGGAGGGTAGGCGATGGAATTCCTGCGGCGTGCCCTGAACCCATGGGGCGAGGATGTCCCGATCGGCGTCTCCTGGGACCTGATCTGGGCGGCCGTGATTATCGGCGCGATCTTCGTGGTGGGCCACGCGCTCATGGTCCCCAAGAAGGTCGGCACGGGCAAGATCGACCCGGACGAAGCGCGCGGTCTGCCCGAGAAACTGCAGCGCCACACCGTGGGCGCGCGCGGATTCCACTGGTCCATGTCCGCGACGATGTTCGTGTTGCTGATCACCGCGTTCTTCCCCGTGATCGGCATCCAGTTCCCCTGGGTCACCATCCACTGGATTGCGGGGGTGCTGCTGATCCTCACGCTGCTCTACCACATCTACCACGTCTTCGCCAAGCAGGACTTCTGGGCCATGTGGATCGGACGCCGCGACATCAGGGAGGGGACGGAGGGGCTTAGGGCGGCGCTCCGCAGGCCGGGGGCAACGCGGCCCCGCGCCGCCAAGTATCCGGTGGACCAGAAGATGTTCCACCACGCGGCCACCATCGTGACGATCGGCGCCGTGGTCACCGGCGTCCTCATGATGTTCCGCGTCGACAACTTCCTGCTGCCCCAGAACATGTACCTGTTCAGCGATGCGGTGTGGGGGTGGGTCTACGTGATTCACGGGGTGTGCGGGATCGGTCTGATCTTTCTCGTGATCGCGCACGTGTACTTCGCGATCCGCCCCGAGAAGCGCTGGATGACCTGGTCGATGATCAACGGC
>LXNI01000845.1_pt1 | contig 31963 bp, 26 predicted proteins | sample 809091 | NCBI WGS metagenome assembly LXNI01 (sample SAMN04870527, study PRJNA318959) | sponge metagenome | biome: 01000161; feature: marine sponge reef; material: water | host: Sarcotragus foetidus | place: Greece: Milos, Mediterranean Sea | collected 2013-05-29 | depth 5-7 m | reverse complement strand
CAGCTCAAATACGCCGAGATCAAGCCACGACCCCCTCGAATTGATGTTTCTGACGTACGCAAACCATGGCCATGACGCCCCTAACTCGGCCAAAATAGGTATTTTTCTGGCAAACACTAGATATCATGATGCCAGGCATAAACGGTTTGGAAGTCGTACGGCGCATACGTGAGTTTGGCTGTGAGACTCCTGTCATTATAGTTTCCGGGAAAGACTCCGTAGGAGATCGTGTACGAGGTCTAGAAGCTGGTGCAGATGACTATATGGGTAAACCCTTCAATACTCACGAACTGATGACGCGCGCCAAGGCCGTCTGTCGACGTGTACAGCGTGGGGGCAACTTTCCCCGCGTTATACAGGTGGGCGATACCCAATGTGATTTTGAGTCACGCGTGGCCCTCAAAAATGGTCAGGCGGTGCATTTCACACCAATGGAATGGAATGTACTGCATTACATGGCCGCTCGAAAAGGACATGCAGTTTCGAGGTCAGAGTTCAACGTCAATGTATTAAAGATCCCACACGACGTAAAAACAAGAACCATCGATCGTCACGCATACGCACTGCGATGCAAGCTGGATAAAGATTCACTCAATCCGAGGCATATCCTTAAGGTCCAGGGAGTTGGATATCGTCTGGCTGATTTTGAGGTTATTGAGTAGCAGCGATTAAATGCGTTGTCGCACATCATTTCGACTCCAGTTTGTCGTCATCCTGATTGTCTGTGGTTTTACCGTTACTGCGATGATCATTCAATCAGCCCCCGCGGGCCGTGTAAGTTTTCCTCTTTTTGTTAATACGTCAACCTCGCTACCGCTCGGGTTTTATCGTGTAACAAAAGTGTTTGATCTCAAACGTGGGTATGTGCTCCGCACATGCCTTCCTGCCAAGGTTGGGCAAGCCGCTGTCCGACGCGGCTATGTTCGGCGGGGAACCTGCCCTAGTGGTTCAGCACGCATCGGTAAACCCATCGTTGCCTTGCAGGGAGATACAGTAGTGGTCTCTGACGGAAGGATTCAAGTTCGGGGATGGGGCGACCACGAAGCTCTCATATATGCACATGATCGAAGGGGTAGAAGCCTAGCCAATGCCTTAGGCACGCACATCCTGCAACCGGGTGAGTGTTTTTTGTTGAGTACGCATAGCCCATTCAGCTATGACAGCAGATACTACGGTCCTATTTCCTGTGGGAAACCACCATACTTTATCCTAACGGGGAATGGATTCCAAGCGCCTTAGTGCTTTAATTCAGCAATATCTCGGTGACCAGATTCTTGCGCTGCTTCAGAGTCCCGAAACCGAAGAGGTTTATGTGAACCCTGACCTGTGCGTACGTGCAATTACTACGACTGGAAGTAGGATATCTGTACCTGCCAATTTATCTCTGCAAGGTGCCGAAGCCTTTCTCCGTGCCATTGCGTCGATCACCTCGAATCGTTTTGATCGTGATCATCCTTCGCTGGCAGCTGCTGTTTCGCAACGGGATCTCGGGAAATGCCGGATACAGGGATTTATACCACCGTTGACCTCGGGGCCTGCCTTTAACATTCGCAAGCCATGCCGACAAATTCCTACGCTGGAAGACTATGTGAAGGATTCCATGCTAACGTGTGATGGATATTCCATACTGAGATCAGCCGTTGAATCACGCCAGAACATCTTGGTTGCTGGTCCCACTGGTAGTGGAAAAACAACCCTCTGTAATGCCATATTGAAGTCCATTATCGATATCTTCCCTGAAGAGCGCCTAGTGATCCTAGAGGATACCACTGAGATCAATATTCGGGCAGCCGACACGCTCCAGCTTCAGACTACCGCTCGGATAAGTATGCGTGAGCTCGTGAAATTCAGTCTGCGTGCAACCCCCAATCGGATTATTGTAGGCGAGGTGCGCGATGCTTCGGCCAAGTCTCTACTGGATGCATGGATTACGGGTCATCCTGGTGGATGTGCTACGATCCACGGTGAGGATGCCGATAAAGCACTCGAGCGCTTGAGTGATCTTGCTCGCGAAGGTGCGCGCGGCATTGACCAGCGACATCTCGTACTCCGTGCGGTACATATCGTAGTGTTGATCACTGGATTTGGGAAGGCACGCCGCGTGCGCCAGATTGTACGGGTTACCGGATGTACCCCAACAGGCTTTACAGTTGAAATCCTGTGCGCACAGGAATGAAATAATCCTCTCAAGAGGGTACACGAGCCAGTGAAGTTAATCCGGTTACATCAATCAGGTAGTCGTTGCCAAGGAGACGTTTAGTATCGCGTACAACCCACTCCTGATCCCGGATGAACAGTCGTGTCCCGTTCGGCTGTGGGACGTTTCCGCTTGGATCACGGACAATAGAGGAGGGCCGTCTCGCGGGTATGCAGCCAGCGCTCTCGCATTAGTTCAATCCGTTTCAATCCGAAGCCACCATTACGTTCGTGCTTTCTCGGACCGTGTCCGATATCCTCGGGCGTTTCGGTGGGTCAGCAAGGTTACTCCATCTCGCTGAGGTCATACCAGTCGATCGCCAACTCACTGATACCGTCTTCACCGGGGGGGCGCTCCACAAGGGTCGTGAGGGTCGAGCCGAAGATGTCGAAGCCCATAAGCCGGTCCCGGACGCGCACAGAGCCGGCGAACGCGGTATCCGCCCAGATGTCAAAGTAGGAGAAGGCGTCGCGGTCGCGGGTGGTCGCCGCCCAAAGACGGTTCTGGTCATCGAAATCGAATGAACTCGGCTTGAGGAGCCACTCCTTGGGCTTTTCGCGAAACTCTGCAGCCATGACCTCTATCTCCGAGCCGGACATCCCTCCCGGGCGACTGCTTAGACTGCCGATGAGATCCACATGGGCGCTCACGTCACGCTCATTGGGCAGAGCTTCGACGTAGCTGGGCGAAGAGACCACAGTGGCGGTTGGAGCATCCCTGTGAGCAAAGAATGCCAGCTCATGTCCGCAGACCTGGTACACGAGGCCCCCGTTTGGCGTTGAGGTCCCCACCGCTTCGTTGAAACACTCACTTTCTACGGCGTCGGCTAGGTCCGCGCGCTCCCAAAGAATCTCCCCGGAGTAGGCATCGACTGCCATGGAAACGTAGTCGGACAGGAGACCGCCGTCGACGAAGCGTATCCCCACTTTGATCCCGACCAATTGATCACCACGAAGCAGCCACGGCTGGAAGGCGTCCGACAAACGCGTCTCCGACGCCAGAGTGCCGTCCGGCGTGAAGAAGGTCAGTCGTTCTTGCGCCAAATCCATGGCCGCCACATGGCCGTCGCGGCTTCGCCAAATGCCGGAGAGATTCACGAACTCTCCTGGTCCCTCACCTTCGCGCCCGAATACGGTGACGCTGCCATCGTCCCGGTTCATGCAGTGAATATTGGATTCGTAGGAGTTAATGACGCATGCGATCACTTCGGACACGATCGCAATGTCAACGGAAGCGGTGATGGGAGCGTCACTCGAGGCAAAGGGTAGGAGCACGGTTGTTCCAGGCACGCCTGCTTCGTCCGATGCGCATCCACCAGTGGCCGCCAGCAAAAGCACGACGATCAGGCCCGTGCGTAGCGGCGATATGATTCTCAACATGGGTGTCCCTCTGTGGCTGTGAATTAGTGTAGTACCAAAGATACAACGCGGAGAGCTATCTGGTTTGTCTAGTCTACAATGAGTGTAGATTGTAGTGGATCTCCCTCATTGCGGATGGCCTGAAAAGATCTTTTGTGAATCCTGAGGAGCAGGGGGTATGAGAAGCGCGGGAAATATTTCGTAACACTATACGGACCTCGTATTTCGCCTTCAGCCAAGGCTCAACGGTTTGATAAGCCAGTTTCGTTCAAACGCATTTACGCCAACAGGTCGTGTACAACGTTCCCGAATACATCTGTCAATCGATACCGCCGGCCCTGATGCCGAAATGTCAGACGTTCATGATCAACCCCCAGGAGGTGGAGAATGGTCGCCTGAAAGTCGTGTACGTGTACAGGGTTGTGGGCAATATTGTAGCCAAGGTCGTCGGTCTCTCCGTACGAGAACCCTTTCTTGATACCTCCGCCCGTCATCCACAATGTGAAGCAGCGTGGATGATGGTCCCGTCCAAACCCTTCCTGCGTCAGGCGTCCCTGTGAATAATTGGTTCTTCCAAATTCACCACCCCAGATCACTAGCGTATCATCCAGTAAGCCTCGCTGTTTAAGGTCAAGGACCAGCGCTGCGGAGGCTTGGTCGGTTTCCCTTGCCTGATTCTGGATGGCACCGTAGAGTCCTCCATGATGATCCCAGCCTTGGTGGTAGAGCTGAATGAACCGTACACCACGCTCGGCGAGGCGGCGTGCCAGGAGGCAATTGGCCGCGAAGGTTCCCGCCACTCTGGCATCCTCTCCGTACAGATCAAAGGTTGATTCGGGTTCATCCTCCAAGGAGGTGACTTCCGGTACAGAGGTCTGCATACGGAAGGCCATTTCGTACTGGGCGATCTTTGCTTCGATCTCCGGATCCTGCAGATTCTGCAATTGTATCTCTTGGAGCTCCCGCAGTGCGCGAACATGCCGTTCGCGGTCTGCCTGTGTAATTCCTGAGGGATTACTCAAATAAAGTACAGGATCTTTACCTGCTCTGAACTGCACGCCCTGGTGTCGTGAGGGTAGGAACCCGTTTCCCCAAAGCCGGGAATACAGGGGTTGCCCCATCTTGTCCTTGGTCACCAGAACAACGAAAGAGGGGAGGTTAGCGTTCTCGCTGCCTAAACCGTAACTCAGCCATGATCCCATGGAGGGTCGGCCAGGTTGCTGCGAGCCACTTTGCAAAAATGTGATTGCAGGATCGTGGTTGATCGCTTCTGTATACATGGAACGAACAAAACAGAGTTCGTCTACGATCTGGGATGTATAGGGCATCAGATCGCTGATCCATGCTCCGCTTGCTCCATGTTGAGCAAAGGAGAAGGGGGACTGCACCATCGGGAAGCTCTTTTGCCCCGCAGTCATGCCAGTGAGGCGTTGCATGCCGCGCACTGATGGTGGAAGTTCCTCACCGTGGTGGGCTTTTAAGGCAGGCTTATAGTCAAAAAGGTCCAACTGAGATGGGGCTCCGCTCTGAAGCAGATAAATTATACGTTTGACTTTTGCAGGAAAGTGTGTGGTTCCAAGAATCCCCGGCACAGGATCTCCACTGATTTGCTTTCCAGTAGCAGAAACCGGATTCAGAAGCGAAGCTAGTGTGGCAGCGCCCAGCCCAAGTGTTGTTCGCGTCAGAAAATCCCGACGCGTGTACTGTTGATCATAATTGTGGCATTCGTGCATGATCTGTCCTCAACGCTTGGTGTAGGCTTCGTCGTGATTAAATATGAGTTGTGCGACTATAGTGAGTGCAGCTGTATTGGTGCGGTCCAGCGATGCATCCGCAACCAGTTCTCCCACAGCGAAGAGCGAATCAATATCAGCAGGTCGTTCTGCGAAGCGCTCTTTTTCCTGGGTGTACAGGTTCTCTATGAGTGATACCTCTTGGTCACTGGGAATGCGACCGGTGGCAAGCCGAAAACCTCGTCGAATCTGCGCAGCTACACTGCCGGGTGCTTCGCGCTGGATGCGCTCAGCCAGCGCCCGCGATGCTTCGACAAATTGCGGATCATTCAAGAGTACCAGGGCCTGGAGTGGGGTATTGGTATTCTGGCGCTGAACGAAACACGTAGATCGGTCGGGAGCATCAAAGACCAACATGGTTGGTGGTGGTGACGTTCGCCGAATGAAGGTGTATAGGCTCCGACGATAAAGTGCTTCCCCCTCATCCTGCTTGTAGTGCAGCAGAAATTGCGAAAAGTTACCCTTTTCAATCCATAGTCCTGGAGGCTGGTACGGCTTGACACTCGGACCGCCTACCTGGTTCACTAGGAGGCCGCCGGCTGCGAGAGCGTTATCACGAATCATTTCTGCAGTCAGGCGGTGTTTTGGTCCCCGGGCCAGAAGTACATTGGCGGGATCCAGCTCCTGTAATTCCGAGGGCGCAGTACTGGACTGTCGGTACGATGCACTCATCACGATAGACTTGATAAACGCTTTAACGTCGTAGCCGGACTCTACAAAAGTGACTGCCAGGTAATCCAGTAGTGCTGGATGCGAGGGCAGGGCACCCTGGCTCCCAAAATCTTCCGGTGTGACTACCAAACCCTGCCCGAAAAACATCAGCCAATACCGGTTCACCGCCACACGTGCTGTCAGTGGTTGTTCAGGGCTGAAGAGCCATTGCGCCAATCCTAGACGGGTAGGGGGTAAGCTGTCCGGTAAAGGGCCCAGAACCTCAGGGGTCGCAGGGTATACCTGATCGCGTGGTTGATCATAGAGGCCACGTTCAAGGATATGCGTTGGGCGTGGTTCGGCCATTTCTTCCATGACCATAACCTCCATCACTTCATTGATTGTTGCTTCCTCCTCAGCTCTAGCTTCTTTGAGTTCCTGAAGCAACTGTACGTAGCCTGCATCTTGATAGTGTAGGTAAGCAGCGAGCGCATCACCTTCCTGTGCCGGTACGTCAGCCAGCGTGGCGATATCGGATGCTGTAAGCATTCTCTTATAGATCCTGAGCTCGTCCATATCGCCCAGGAAGATACCGTCATCTCCCCCAAACGCACGGTAGCTTCGCCCAATGCGCAATGCTCGGCTTGTGAGGCGGTATAGACCATCCACGGGGAGAATGCTCTTGTAGAGCTTATCGTATTCAATCACGGCAGGGACACGCCGTCCTTGTATATAGAGTTGAATCCCATCTGCGCGGCTGGAGCCGTCGTAGGTGACCGCTGTGTGCGTCCAATCTTCCTTGGCTATGGGCTCCGTGGATCGCACATGAAGGTAGTTGTGTGGAAGAGCGTGGATCAGACGAGCCGACAGGTGATTGAGACTGTCCAGATAGACCTCCCATCCACGCCAGTACGTGTTTTTGTGGAATGCATTGCCAACAATCCGAGTATAGGCCCCGGACGTATCCGGTCGGAGCCATACGGCGATGGAAAAGGGATCGATGCGTTCAAAATTACCAGCTTCAGCGACCTGTAGAAAGTCGTAGTCACTGTCAAAATTCACCGCTTGCCCCGCTCGTCCTTCCACCAGTGTAAGAGTACCGCCACCCGTCTTGCCCTCCTTGCCATCCGGGATCGCGTTGGGTGTCGCATCACCTGTGGTCTGATCAAACGGGAAGTAGCTAGTGAGGCCCCGATCGAGTGCATTCTCTGGGATTTGTGCTTCCATGTGTGCCCCCGTACGTTTAACTTCCTCTTCGCGGGCGACCAGTCCAGCTTCTAACTCCTCAACTCGATCACGTTTTTTCTCGAGTTCAACTTCTTCTTCTGGAGTGGGCAGCATGAGCAATGGACCGGCATTGCCATCATCGCCAGTCATGCCCAACTCATTTACGTTATTAAAGAAAGCGGAGAGCTGGAAATACTCCGCTTGGGAAACAGGATCAAACTTGTGATCATGGCACCGAGCACATTCCATAGTCAGTCCTAGGAAGGCTCGTGAAGTTGTATTTGTGCGGTCTGCCACGTATTCGAGTCGGTACTCTTCGTCGATCACGCCTCCCTCCGCCGTCATGGGGTGGTTGCGATGAAGTCCCGTAGCCAGTATCTGCTCCCGGGTAGCGTTGGGTAGCAGGTCACCGGCCAGCTGCCAGATCACGAACTGATCGTAAGGCATGTTTTCGTTGAAGGCCTTGATCACCCAGTCCCTCCAGGGCCACATCGTTCGGATGCCGTCCGCATGATACCCATGACTATCTGCGTATCTGGATAGGTCCATCCACTCGGTTGCCATGCGTTCGCCATAGGCTTCGGAGGCCAACAGGCGGTCTACCACGCGTTCGTAAGCACCGGGCGCGATATCTGTCAGAAAATCGTCGATTTCTTCAAGTGTTGGAGGTAATCCGGTGAGATCTAGTGTAACGCGGCGCAGGAGGCGTTCTCGATCTGCTTCCTCAGCGGGTTCCAAGCCTTCTCGTTCAAGCCGTGCAAGGATAAAGCGATCGATGTTATTTTGCGGCCAGTCTCCGTTTTCCACAGCAGGGAGTGGGGGCAGGGTCGGAGGTATGAAGGCCCAATGAGGTTTCCATTCGGCTCCCTGTTTAATCCAGCGCTGAATCAGAGCGATTTCGTAGTCGGAGAGTGCTAGGTTAGATTCGGGGGGCGGCATGACCGTTTCCGGATCCATTGAAGTGATGCGATGCATCACTTTACTGCGTCCGGGCCGCTTGGGGACGATGGCATGTCCACCGGACTGCAGCTTCGTTAGGAGCGCCCCCTCTTCTGTATACAGCCGCAGATCCCCTTGGCGTGCATTGTCGTCTGGCCCATGGCATGCATAGCAACGATCGGATAAAAGCGGTTTAATGTGGAAGTTGTAATCGACGCGCTCCGGCAGGCGGGCAAGCGTGTCGGAATCCACCTCAATACCGGATGAGCAAGCTCCGATCAGCAGTATGAGCAAAAGCGGGAAGAAACGCATTAAGAAAAAATCAACGTAGCAATCTAAATTTAATCGTTTTTTGGTAAGTACGCCATCCTGGACCATCGCATCAATTCGTACCCCCGCGGATCATAGGCCACATTTTCTACGGATAATTTTGTCTCCCTGGGAGAGAAACTTGAATTCATGGGTGTTCTGGAATTTAATGTTCCTGTTTCAACTCATCTAGGGTGATGCGTGCAAAAGCAATTCCGTAGTAGCTGTTTTCATGATTGGGGCCGGCTTCGTACAACAGCCCAATAGTATCATCGGGTAGGCGTACAATGTCCGAATAGGCACTCATGCTTTCGTGCACTACCAGTGAGGTGGGCCATGTGACTCCGTCATCGAAACTGGCCCGGAGTGTCATACGTTCACGCCGCACTTGACTGGCTGGGTTGGAGAACAGCAGCACATTTTGACCTTCTTCGGCGAAGGAGAAGCGCTGCAGGCTGGCCTGACATATGGGTTCGATCAGCGTAGAATCTGCTATCAGATCGCTCCAGGTCAGGCCACCGTCGCTACTGTGAGAAATTTTGCGGTAGCGTTCACTTGGTGCATAGTTGCGCATGTTGAGCAGCAGGCGGCCATCGCTCAACTCGGCTACTTCTGATTCATTGACCTGGTGCTGTGGTGTAGTTCCACCGAGCTGCCACGTTTCGCCGTGATCGTCAGAGTAGATAATGTGTGAGTAATAGTGTTTAGTTGATGCCTCTATGTGATCACAGGCGACCATCAACCGTCCCTTATGTGGTCCACGTGTGAGTTGTATTCCTGAGCCCGGGCCGGTGGCATACCAGGTCCAGTCTGGCTGCTTAACATTCTGAGTGATCTCTCTGGGTTTTGTCCACGTGTGTCCATTGTCCATGGATGAAAGCACAAAGACACGCCGTGTATCTGTCGAGGTTTGTGCAATGATCTCCCGCTCATGGTCAGTGCCTAGGTTGTGGGTGACCAAGAGGAACAGAGCGCCTGTTTCGGTATCGACGACGGGGGCCGGATTGCCGACAGTGTGCTCGTCTTTATCCCAGAGGAGTTCTAGTGTGCTCCATGTGCGCCCTTGGTCAGTTGAGCGCTTGTACACAAGATCTATGTCGCCAGTATCAGAACAGCTGTTCTTGCGTCCCTCAGCAAAGGCCAACACATCACCGTTGGGGACTACGATTACCGCAGGGATCCTGTAGCAGTTGTATCCTTCCTGTCCACCCACAAATATGTAGTCAGGTGAAGGAAAGAAGAGTGTACTCAAAAGTATCGGGATGAGAGTCATTCTTAAACCATCAGTTTGATGAGTATATACTTGTTCTGACTTAACTGAGTGGGGTTTCAGCAAGCTTCTTACCCTCAATACGGGCCTGAATTTTAGCAAACGCAGCCTATCGCGCTGTGGAAATATCGGCGCCGAACGGAAAAAAGCCACAGTCATATGTACTCCCGAGACCTTTTGTGCCCAAATGAGATGCAGCTTCCAGGATGCGCTCACACACCTCTTCGGCGGTTTCAATATGCGGGCTAATGGGATTGATGACGCCGAGATAGACGATCTGGCCGGGCTTACGTTCACGCACGATGATACACGGTACACGAGGTCGATCAGGCTCACTGGCTAATTGTATAAAGAAGCGGCCAGCATTGTTTGCAGGCCAGTCTCAGCATAGCGCAGCTGTGTTGCCTTCCACTTTTACTGTTATCTTCCCTGAACTCACCATTTGAGGCTAATCATGACGCGCGGTGCATTTTTGATGCTATTTCTTGTCCTGACCGTAACACAAGCTTCTGTACAGGCACAACACCGCATCATTTTCTTGGGCGATTCTATTACGGAGGCGGGAGCGAACCCAGGCGGTTATGTGGCGCTTGCTGCAGATTCGCTGCAAAAGCTCAGTACGGACATGGTAGTGCAAGGTGCGGGAATCAGCGGTAACAAGGTCCCCGATCTCCTTGAGCGACTGGATGCAGATGTGTTGGCATACGAACCGACCCATGTGGTGATCTATATCGGCATAAATGATGTCTGGCACCACTTTGAATTTGATCACGTTACGGGTACCGATCCAGAGACTTTTGAGCATGGTCTGGGAGAGCTGATTGATCGCATTGAGCAAGCCGATGCCGTACCACTGCTGTGCACACCCAGTGTGATTGGAGAAGACACAGAAAGTGATACCGCTGTCAATATTCGTTTACAGGAATATGCACAAATCAGCCGCAGGGTAGCACGGGCTAAGGACGTTCACCTCTGTGACCTACGTGCAGCCTTTGAAACACATCTCACTGCGAATAACCCCGATAAGGCTTACAAGGGTGTGCTTACCTCTGACGGAGTCCATCTGAATGCAGACGGGAATCACTTTGTAGCCGATTTTATGGTGCGTGAATTACGGTCAGTGCTGGAGCTCTAGGGCACGTACGGAATCGTCAGTGGACCTTCCGGCACTACCGCCACCGGGGCATCAGGACTCCCTAAACGCACAAGTTCGGCATCAATCGCACTGCGTACGTCCTTAATGGGAGTCAGATGAGCACGCTGCACGAGTGCAGGATCCAACTCGCTGAACAAACCGACCCGGCATGTTCGGACAATCTGGAGCAGCTTCTGTGTTTGCCATTGATCAGGTTCACTGAAATCAGGACTGCGAATTGCCTGCCATGCTTCGTCCGGACTCCTCCAGCGAAGGAGCTGGCTCTTGAAGGCACCATGTTCAGGAAAGCCGTCATTGCAACGGGCTGCAGTAATGATAAGGCCGCCCGGTGCAGTTATCGAATGCGCAGCGGACATTCCCTTGACACTCTGGTACAGATTGAGATCCAGTGGATATCCACTGTTGGTCGTGACCACAATCGGGAATGGTTCTTCGACGCGGATCATTGCTGTTTTTCTGGAAAAAGAACATCCTGCCTCGTGAGCAGCATCAACGGCGCCACAGAAGTATCCTGTGATTTGCCGATCAGTGTTGAGAGTCACATTCACCAGAAAATCAACCGGAAGCAGCTTTCCCGCTGCGCGGACATGATTTTGTGTGGGATTTCCCTCGATCAAGCCCCATGTGCTCTTTGGATGAGCGATGTTGGTGAATCCGTGGTAGGTCTGGATGGCATCCAGATTGGCTACCCCTGGGAATACCGCTTTGTATCCACCACTGAATCCTGCCATAAAATGCGGCTCAATGAATCCCATCAGAATGCGACGATCTGCCCGTACATAGTCTGCACAATAGGCAACATCATAGCCGTATGGGCTTCGTCCCGCCGGCAGTAGCATACTGGTATCCCGTGCGTCGTGATTAACTATGCGGTATTTGGCTACGATTTCCGGCCCGACCATTCGAAGCAGTTCATCATGTGTGTTGCCTCGGTGCGTGCCTGTACCGACGATAATGGTAACGTCATCTGGATCGAGGCCACTCAGCTCTGCGAAGAGCCATGGCAGGAGGCGATCGCTGGGGAGTGCACGGGTGATGTCCGGGATGGCTACTGCAAGTGTTTCTCCGGGAGCTACGAGCTCGCGGAGGGGAGCCGTCTTGTAGGGGTGGCGGACGGACTCAAGGAATGCTGCATGCTCGTCCTGCAGGCCCTCGAGATATCGCGGGCGGAGTACTGTGGCGTTGAGCCCAGTCAGGTCCAGTAGTAACCCCTCCGAGCCGTAGTCTAAACGCACTACGTTCGTATCCTCACTCATGGTAGTGGAATTCTCATATGCCGAATTAATCTTTTTACACAAATTGAGGTACACAGGCGCATGTAGAAATCGATCAAGTAATTGTTACTTCGAGAGGTCTCATCTGCCGAAGATACCGAATTTTGTGTTTGATGTATCAGGCAGTCGATGCTCTTGTAGGGATATATTACGTGAGAATCGGTTTGTTATGTGTCTCAAATCTGCAAATTTGCACACTGAAGGCCATTCGGTGGTTGTCGAAAAATGGATAGACTGAACGCTCAATGTATTTGATCCGCGCGAGAGGAGCTTTACTCACCCATCTTTGCAGGTTATATTCCTCTTTCTCCTTTGGAGCACGGGATTTTGTGTACGTGCGTGAAACTATGGGAGGGATTTTGTGTGGCGTCTTGAAAATTCAATCCCGCAAGGGAGGTCAAAATAATGAGTAAGTCAGTCAATCCGTTGAATCCGGTCAAGATCAAAGGAGGAGGTACTTCCCCAGAAGGGAACCAGCATGCACGCAGTAGTGCACAGGGGTCCAGTGTGTTTGTGCATCTTCCCACCGCCGAACAACTTGAGAAATACGAAGAAATATCCCCCGGTATGGCCGATCGAATCCTGGCCATGATGGAAGAGGAGAATGAGAGCAAGATGGATCAGGTCGACCTGCAGCGTCGACGCATTGATATGACAACAACTGTCTCACTGTCGCTGATAGGCGTGGCAGGTGTTGGGATCTGGCTTGGAGTGTTTTGGCCTGTAGTATTACTGCTTGGCCTTGGTGGGATGGCGACGTTCCTCCTGCGCGAGGTTATCAGACGATAGCGAAGCCAGGATTGCTCGAGGAGAATCCCTGGAAGATTGCATGGGGTTGGGACCATCCTCCAGAGTGCACATGAATCAGACTGTGCACTTCGTTAGGGGCTAACCGATTTCTGGCCAATCTTGACAAAAACTTAGGCAGGTGGGGGAGCAGCAATTCTCTGCGCCCCGCCAAGGCAGTGCCCTTATTCGTAGTTCTGAGTGCCTATTGATGGCGAGGCTTCAATCAGATCCGCAAGGTTATCCAGGGCTGCCATCTCATCACGCTGCATCAGGGGGCGGATAACAGGCAGTAGTGCGCGGCTAACGAACGATGATCCGCGCATGACTATGGTCTGTTGTATGCGCGAACCTTCCCCTAAAGTCTCAAACGTTACAGAACGGTAACCGAAATAGGTCGAAGTTTCGATATCTGCGCGGTATTCTTGTAGAGGGATAACTGAAGTAACTGTTTCTATACGGGTATTTCCATTTGCAAACTCCAGGCGAAAGGATGCACCCAAGGACATTGGTTGACCATCGATGGCTTCAACATTTTCAAGGTTCCTTTGCCAAAGATTTTGTCGATCTGTATCGATAAAAGTCACCCAGGATTCAGCAACCGGAGCCTTAACGCGTGCGGTAGCAGTATAGCGGACTTCCTTCACGAATAAGCCCATGATCACAAGCGCAAGTAAGGCTGCTGAAAGCAGTACAAAAACCGTACGTAACAATTGCTTCATGGTACATGGGAAGAAGTTGACCAGAGTATCGAGTTCGGCACAAGATTGTACGCCATTGATTCTACCTTGATGTCATGATAAGAAAACAAGCGTCCATGCCGGCCCCGCGAGGGCGTGCCACAGCCACCAATCCTGCTACACGTTTTGATCCTATTAGTGTGGAGTTGGATCCAGATGCGTTGGAGCCTGATGAGCTGCGACAGACCAGTACCCGGTTCTTCGAGGATGCATCTAAGTCAATTCTTGTTAGCAATGACTCTCCAGACGTTGGGTTTAACTGGGGCATTAATCCATACCGCGGCTGCGAACACGGTTGTATATATTGTTATGCACGACCAAGTCACGAATACTTGGGATGGAGTGCAGGTCTGGATTTTGAAACAAAGATCCTCGTCAAACGCAAGGCTCCCGAGCTTTTGAGCCGAGAGCTGAGAAAAAAATCATGGAAACCAGCCGTCATTTCATTGTCTGGTAATACAGATCCTTACCAACCTGCAGAACGTAGATTCAAGCTGACACGTGCCTGTTTGCAAACGCTCCTGGATCACCGCAATCCTGTGGGCATTATCACGAAGAATCATCTCGTTACACGGGATTTGGATATTCTGGCTCCGATGGCGAAACTTGGTCTGGCGCACGTGTTTATTTCAGTGACGACACTCCGCAACAAGATAGCCAGTGCGATGGAGCCGCGCACCAGCATTCCGTCACGTCGGCTGGACGCTATAGAAAAGCTTACCAAGGCGGGTGTACCTGTGGGCGTAATGGTCGCTCCTGTTGTTCCGGGTTTGACTGACGAGGAGCTCCCCGCGATAGTGCGGACCGCAGCTGAACGTGGTGCTGTTCGGGCCGGATACATACTGCTTCGACTTCCCGGACCGGTGGCGCCGCTCTTTCAGGATTGGCTGGAGCGTGTGATGCCTGAGCGCAAGGACAAAATATTGGGGCGGATCAGAGAGGTGCGCTCGGGCAGGCTGAATGATCCCCGCTTTCGTCATCGCATGAAGGGAGAGGGCATATGGGCGCAAACCTTGACTAACCTCTTTGAGGTAACGTGTAAGCGATACAACCTGAATCAGCCAATGCCGCCGCTTCGGACAGATTTGTTTATCCGGGAGCCAAGTAATCAGCTCAGTCTCTTTGATCAGGACCCCTTAGATTCAGTATAACAGGATCATGGAGGCGTTTCATCCAATTGTAGCTTCTTGGTTCGAAGATGCATTCGAAGCCCCAACCGAAGTGCAGGAGCAAGCATGGCCCTGCATTCAGCGTGGAGAGAATACGTTGATTGCTGCGCCTACGGGTGCAGGAAAAACGCTGGCGGCATTTCTGGTCGCAATTGATCGACTCCTGCGGAAAACCCTCAACGGTACGTTGGCTAATGAGACGGCAGTCGTGTACGTATCGCCATTGAAAGCGCTCAGCACTGACGTAAACGTAAATCTCTCTGTTCCGCTTAAGAATATACAGGAACGAGTTCGTACGCAGGGGTACTCGGTGGTCCCCATCCGCACTGCCGTACGTACGGGAGATACCAGTGCATCCAAACGGGCTGCGATGCTTCGGAAGCCTCCGCATGTATTGGTTACGACCCCTGAGTCTCTCTATCTCCTTGTTACGGCAAAGCGTAGTCGGGAAATGCTCCAGACCGTGCAGACGGTCATTGTTGACGAGATCCACGCCGTTCTTCCATCGCGCAGGGGTGCACATTTGGCACTGACACTGGAACGGCTGGCGCATATATCCAGACATCCTATCCAGCGTATTGGCCTCTCGGCTACTCAAAGGCCAGTGAACACTGTAGCTTCCTATCTGACTGGATGTGAGGGGAATTGTACGATTGTAGATCTCGGGCATAACCGCAAGATGGATCTTGCACTGGAACTTCCCCGGTCGCCCTTGGAGACCATCATGGCCCATGAAGTCTGGGCAGAAATCTATAATCGCCTCGCGGAGCTTGTAGCGGACTATCGTACCACGCTGGTCTTCACCAGCACGCGGCATTTGGCGGAGCGGATTGCACGCCATTTAGGTGAGCTCCTGGGACGCGATAACGTGTCAGCACATCACGGCAGTCTGGCGCATGCTCGCAGGCGTGATGCTGAGGATAAGCTTAAGCGGGGAGAGCTTCGCGTACTTGTAGCCACAGCCTCTCTGGAATTGGGGATTGATATTGGATCCGTTGACCTAGTTTGTCAGATCGGATCTCCAAGATCCATTTCGACTTTCTTACAGCGTGTCGGCAGAGCGGGCCATTACATCGGGGGGATTGCCAAGGGGCGACTGTTTCCGATTACACGCGAGGATTTATTTGAATGTGCAGCCTTGCTTGATTCCGTTCGTAACGGGGCACTGGAGCGCGTGAAACCCCAGGAAAACCCGATAGATGTATTGGCACAGCAGATTGTGGCAGAGGCTTCTGCGGAGGATTGGCAAACAGACGCGCTGTATGAACTTTTCAAGCGTGCCTGGCCTTATCATAATCTTAGCCGTAAGGTTTTTGATGCGACGGTTGCAATGGCTGCACAGGGGTTTGATACTGCCCGTGGTCGACGCAGGGGGCTTCTGTACCACGATGCCATCAACGGGCGCGTTAGCGGTAGACCGGCTGCACGTCTGGTCGCACTCACATCTGGAGGTGCAATCCCCGATTCCGCGGAGTACAGGGTAATTATGGAGCCAACCGGAACACCTGTCGGGAAGGTTCATGAAGATTTTGCGGTTGAGAGTTTTGCAGGTGATGTGTTCCAGTTGGGCAGTAGCTCATGGCGCATTCTAAAAGTAGGTTCGGGCATTGTGCGAGTAGAAGATGCCCAGGGCGCGCCCCCTACGTTCCCATTTTGGTTGGGGGAATCCAATGCACGCAGCGACGAGCTTTCCAGAGCACTCTCGAGGTTCCGAGCGGCGATCAATCCATACCTGGATTGTCGCACAAACGCGTCCAACTGGCTCGAGGCGAATAAAAGACTCCCTGGACCAGCTGCCGTGCAGATAGCCGAATATCTGGTTGCTTCCAGGGAGTTACTTGGTGTCCTGCCGTTGCAGGAGGAGTTGGTTGCCGAGCGGTTTTTTGATGATTCCGGAGGGACGCAACTAGTGATACATGCTCCGTATGGAGCCCGTGTCAATCGTGCCTGGGGCCTGGCACTGCGCAAACGTCTTTGCCAGATATATAATTGTGAATTGCAGGCGGCAGCCACTGAAAACAACATCCTTCTTTCACTCGGATCGCAGCACTCGTTCCCGATAGAAGATGTATTTAAGCTTCTCGAATCAACGACAGTTAGAGATATCCTGGTGCAGGCGGTTTTGGAGGCTCCCATGTTCCAGATGCGTTGGCGTTGGGTGATGAATATTGCTCTGGCCGTGCCACGGGCGCGTGGAGGAAAGAAGGTGGCTCCACAGTTGCAGCGAATGCAGGCCGAGGATATCCTGTTTTCGATATTTCCGGATGCCGGTGTACAGTTGGAAAATCTCTCAGGTGAGCGTACACTTCCTAAGCATCCTTTGGTTGATCAGGTACTCGAAGACTGCCTGCAGGAGGCAATGGATTGTAAGCACCTCCAAAGATTGTTAGATCAGATCCAGTCAGGAGCTATTCGAGTCCACGCAGTGAATACACCGGAGCCCTCATCCTTGGCACTGGATGTATTGGCCGCAAGTCCGTATGCCTTTCTGGATGATGCACCGCTGCAGGAACGACGTGCTCAGGCGGTATATCGTCGTCGAGCTTTTGAGCCTTCCCAGAACACGGACATAGGCTATCTGGATGAGGAGATTCTGGAGGGAGTACTGGAAGAGGCGCAGCCCCGGGTTCGGAATGCTGATGAGTTGCATGACATTCTGCTGATCGCGGGCTGCCTTACAGCCAAGCAGAGCAGTGCGTACACGGATTGGTTCAATGAACTTGTTCGGGATGGTCGGGCAACTCTCCTGCGCCTTACAGAAGGACAGGAGGTATGGGTTGCAACTGAAAGATTACATGAAGCTTTGGTGCTCTGGGGACAGGCGGTTGTAGAGCCACCGGTAAAAGCATCGAATACAGGCACGGATGTGCCCGAAGCTGCGCAGGATTTTGTGCTCGGTCTAATGGAAATACATGCACCGATGACGGCTGAAGAGGTCGCAGCACATCTGTATATCACACCTGCTGATGCTGAATCTGCCCTCATAGCCCTGGAAGGTCGGGGAGCATTGCTTCGAGGCAACTTTACACAAAGCACCAGTGGAACCAAACAATGGTGCCATCGGGGGATCCTCGCAAAGGTCTATAGAAAAACCGTTAACCGCCTTCGCGCCGAAATCAGCCCGGTCACACAGGCAGACTATGTGCGATTTTTATTTGCCTGGCAAAAAGCAGCCCCTGCTTATCAGGTTGCCGGGCAGGATGGATTGCTGGCTGTTCTGAAGCAGCTGAGCGGCTTTGCGTTGCAAGCCGCAGCGTGGGAGTCGGATGTTCTCCCAGTGCGTGTTAAGGATTACAGTCCAGCAATGCTGGATCTGCTATGCATGACCGGACAGGTACAATGGTTTCGGGCAGTGGGCAGCAAATCTGCACCGATACGCTCGACCTCTATTACCCTCTGTGTTCGGGAGGATTCCGATCTGTTCAGTAGTGGAGCCTGGCAGGAGGGGCTATCTACGGCTGCCGAAGAGGTCCTTGAAGTGCTTACAACAAGAGGGGCCTCGTTCCTCCATGAACTGGAAAACACCTGCAATCTACTGCCGACCCAGATTGAATCAGCCCTGCAGGAGCTGGTCTCGTGTGGGATCGTTACCAGCGACGGATTTGCAGGATTGCGATTTCTGTTGACTCCCGTGGATAAGCGACGAAAGAGCCGCAGGATGGAGGCGCATTTGAATGCGATTGGTCGGTGGAGCATCCTGGTAGGAAACCAGGTGAAAGACGATGAGGCAAGCATAAGATTGGCTAAACTCATACTGGCACGGTATGGTGTCGTCTGTCGTCGGGTACTGTTACGGGAGCCTAATCTGCCGCCATGGCGTGACCTCGTGCGCATTTTTTGGGATATGGAACTTCGTGGAGAGGTTCGAGGAGGGCGCTTTATTGCAGGCGTCCCCGGCGAGCAGTTCGGATTACCCGAAGCGGTGGGGTTGCTACGGCGTATCAGGCGGGATAAAACGCTCTGCGCAGAACCGGTGGGGCTTAGCGCTGCTGATCCTTTGAATCTGGCGGGTATTGTTGGTCCAGGGGCTAGACTGCCTGCACTCGCGTCAAACCGGATGGTTTATCAATCAGGCGAAGTTGTGGCTAAACTATCTGGAAAGGGTGATCAGGATGAATCAGTTGCCCCTTCACTTCAGAAGATGTTGCGTACGCAGCAAGTTTATTTCAGGTCGCAGCCTCGGTAGCACATAGGCCCGTTGCAATTGAGCATGCTTCCTGGATCATATCTTCCAGAACTTCCAGGTTCACATCACTCAGTCGTTTGATGTAGAGGCAACTCTTGCCGCGTGTATGTTTTCCCAGCTTTTTCAAATCTTCTTTATGGTGATCTAATCCACCGGCCAAGTACAGGCTGAAGGCTTTTTTTCGGGGTGAGAACCCTACTTTGAACCATTCACCAGTACGTCCCGAAGCATAGCGGTAATGGAATTGACCAAATCCAATGATGGTAGGGCCCCACATCGTCGGTGAATCGCCTGTGGCTTCCCTCATCATGCGAAGGAGAATAGCGCTGTCTGCCTGCTGTTCAGGGCGCCCCAGTTCGTCCAGAAATTTCTGTACGTTTACTTCTGTTGGTCGGGTTTTTGGGCTGGACATTGTGGTGAGCTTGTGTTTGAAATGAAGTTAAGTATACAGGTATTCAATAAAGGTTTGAACCCAAGTTGGTTGGGCTAGTACGTCGATGCGGGGATCAAGTGCGAGACCTCTCATTGCGGATAAACAAACTGGATATGACGTTACATGCGTTCCTAGATACAGAATATGGGCACTTTGGAGATGCGCGATTGCGAAGGATCCTGCGGAAGGGTGTAGATATTGAGATTCGCAGGGGCCCTGCATCAGAGACGCCGCTACACGTTGCGGTTCGTCGTTGTCGATTACGGGCCGTGCAGCAACTCGTTCGTGCCGGTGCAAAGATCAATGCACTGAATGCGTATCAGAAGACTGCTTATGCGCATGCTGTCCGTCGCGGGTTCACCGCAATCGCTACCTATCTGACTGACCAGGGTGCTAGCACCTCTCTCACTGAGGCCGACCAGTTGGCTGTGGCAATGTCGAGAGGCAGAGAGGCGGAAGCCCGACGAATTCTTTTAGCGAGCCCACACCTTGCCCACACGGGTAACCCTGGTGAGGATCGATTATTGGCGGATATGGCAGGCAGGAATGCAGCTTGGCCGGTACAACTGCTGATAGATGCGCAGGCATCCCTCACTGCTCCGGGCCTTGATGGCGGGACACCGTTGCATCAGGCAGCCTGGTTTGGTCAACCCGATCATGTGCACACGCTTCTCGCAGCGGGGGCGCCGCTGGAAGTATGGTGTACGGACCATACTTCGTCTCCCCTGGGTTGGGCAGTTCATGGATCACGAGAATCTGGCGGTGCCAGCTCCCGTCAGGAGGTATATACAACCATTGTGACCACGCTTCTGGATGCGGGAGCACGGTTGTATTACGCAGATGATGACACGGATGCCTACTACAGGAGACTGTTGCGACAGGCAAGTCGACCTGTGCGGGCGCTTCTGCGGGAGGCTTGGAGAAACATATGAGACTGTATAGGCTAACTAAAACCTGATCATTCAGGGTTCAGATCATACATCCTCCATAGCCTAGCTTCGCCATTCGTAGTGCTATGAAATGACAAATTTAGGCAAAGACAAGACCGCAGCAGATCAAACGCCACAACCGAAGAACAACACGGTACAGTTAGATCTTTTCAGGGGCTTTGAATACCGCAATCTTGTAACTCCTCTGATCTTTCATCTATGCACCCCATCTGCTTCAAGGGTGAAAACTTGAAAGAGTTTGAAACTTCTGGAATCGCCGTCAGCAGAAAGGATCAAGTTTTTGCCAAAACGATCTATTCAGACTGTTCGGGAAGCAGAGTCACCTGTACATAGCGGTCGGTCAACCATCTTGTAGCGGCCTGTTGCAGATCGTTTGCCGTCAGACTATCTACAAGTTCATCGTAACGGAGAATATCAAGTGGCTCCGAAATACGGTCTGCGTAGTAGGCCGAGCGAAGTGCATTAACCCAGAATCCATTCTCCTCAAGACTCACAGTGCGGGCCTGACGCTGCTGTTCCTGTACACGTGCTACGTAATCCTCCGACACACCGTCGCGCTTAATTTCTTCAATGGTTTCGAAAACAGCATTCGTCAATTCTTCCGCACGTTCTGGATCGCAGCCAAAGGTGATTAAGAACCTGTACCACTCCCGCGGGCGTCGAAGTGGCGTGGCATTAACCCCCGCACCGTAGATACCTCCACGCTCTTCCCGTAATTCCTCGAATAAAAGGATGTCAAGCAGCATCTCTAGAGACTCCATATGATGGCGTGCCTGTCGTGAATCCGCATAAGAACCATTGAAGGTAATGCTGACACGACTCTGTGGCTCCTGCCCTTTATAGACAGTTTTAGCCACTGTGCCCTCAGGGTATTGAATGTTTGTATCCCGCCAGGTTTCCTCCCGGTCTGTAGCAGGAAGAGTGCCAAGATAGGTCTGGGCAAGTGCCGTCAATGTGTCAACTTCGAAGGCGCCTACGAAGATGAAGACAAAATCATCCATGTCTGCGAATCTCTCCTGATATATTTCCAAGGTGCGCTCCATATTGATGGCATCAAGCTCCTCCATCGTGATAGACCGGGACCGCGGGTGGTTCATATAGAGCGTAGCACGGAGTGTGTCGCTGAATGCAGTATTCGGGGAATTCTTTCGGTTCTCCAGAAATGTGCGTTGGAAGCTGATCTCAGACAGAAATGTTGACGAGTCAAGCCGTGCTTGCGTAGCACGCAGATGAATCAACTGGAATAAAAGCTCCAAGTCTTGCGGTGACGCTTCGCCTCTGAATCCTTCAAACGACCCGCTAATTGATGCCGATACAGAGGCGCGCTTGCCCGACAATTTTTTCCGTAATGCTGTCTGGTCAAATGCACCGACACCGCTACTGTTGACGATAAAACCTGCATATGTCGCCGTTCGATACTCATCGTCGTTATACAAAGATGTTCCACCTTCGCTGAAGGAAGTAAACTGAACTTCGTCAGCACGGAAATCTGTGGGTTTCATCACGACACGAATCCCGTTTTCCAGTGTGATCTCCGTAACTCCAAGTTCGGAGATTGAGCGTTCATTTACAATCGCTGCTGGAGTCAGCACTTCTTCAAACAGAGGAGCGTCCACTGCGGTATCAACATATGGCTCTACTTCGGTTCCGCTATATTTTTCGAAGGTACTAGCTAACAGATCCTCGGTGATCCATTCCAGGGATTCTTTCTCCGGGATATCCACGGTAATTGCCCGATCCTGACTGCCCAATGCTTCCGGTAGATATGCACTTACCTCTTCCAGTGTAATTGTGGGCACAAGCTGCTGTGCAAGTTGATATTCATTCACTACACCGGGGATGGGATCGTTTTCGAGAAAATGGGAGACATAGGAGGATACAAGCCTCGCCGAAGGGGTGTTTTCGCGCTCATTGTACGCCTCTTCGCGCGAGCGCATGAATGACTCTTTGTAGCGTGAGAATTCGCCAGATGTGAAGCTGTGCTGCTTGACGCGTTCCGCTTCAAGCACCAGTGTCCGAAGCGCAGCGGTTAGGCTGTCTTCGTTCGCATATGCTTGTAAATTGAAAAAAGATGCACCGCGTACCATATCCCCAAGGCCTGCATTGGCTATGAGAAAAGGAGCACTCGTACCGTCCTGAGCGATCTCGGAGAGACGCCGCGAGAGCATGCCCGTCGCTAATGATCCCACCAAGGACTGGCGATGGTCGGCGACGGTTTTGATGGTCATCTTTGGCTGTCTGTAGAGTAGCGAAAGTCCTGGAAAGAAACTGTACTCTGGATCGCTTACAACCTTGTGCCGCACCTCTTGTAATGGCACATCGAATGTCGGACGTGGTATTGGGTCTGCGGCTGCCGGGATCGTGGCAAAATGCTCCTCTACAAGTGACTTCATAGTAGACACATCCAGAGCCCCGACTACGACAACAGCCATCAGATCGGGCCGATACCAAGTTTCGTAAAAACGTCGCACGGTCTCGTAGGTGCTCTGTTTGATTACAAGCGTGTCACCGATGGGGAGTCGTTCTGCGTAGCGTGAGTCACCGAGAAGAGTCGGAATCAATTCGTCTAACATGCGACCAGATGCGCCGCGGCCGCTACGCCATTCCTCTACCACTACACCGCGCTCATTATCAATCTCTTCATCACTCAACGTGGCGTAGGCCGCCCAGTCTTCCAATACTTGGAATGCCTTGTGTACCACTTCCATGCTGTCCGTAGGCACCTGGAGTTGGTAGACTGTTTCGTTGAAACCTGTATACGCATTGACGTCTGGACCGATTTGCATACCGATGCGCTGCAGGAATTCCATGAGCGTTTGTTTGGGAAAGCGCCTTGTTCCATTAAAGAGCATGTGCTCTACAAAGTGGGCCAACCCAAGTTGGTCGTCATCTTCCAGTACACTACCTGCGTTTACGACCAGCCGAAGTTCAAGGCGAGATTCCGGTTCGTGGTTCTCTCTCAAATAGTAGGTGAGGCCATTTTCCAGCTGTCCAATGGTAACAGCACTATCCACAGGGATGGGAAGGTCCAAGGCTGACTGGGCCTGCGTGTTTGTAGCCAGCGCAGATACTCCCAAAGGGAGCAAGCATAAAAAGAGGAAGATCTTGGATGAAGATTGTTGTACGTACATTAGGGAGTGGATTTTCGGAAAAGAACCAGTGGACCAAAAATGTATGAATGTACGGTTCAGAATCGGGTTCCGCTTTATGTGAGTTGTATTTAAAAAGTACCTGCAACCTGCTAAGTAGGCAACTGGCAGGAAGTGGTCAACGTCAACAACTCCTGTGCGAATCTGGTACCAGTCACAAAACAGCCGCTTTCTCTATCCCGAGAGCGATATATCCGCCATTAGTCGGGTCCGAAACTGGATCAATAAGTGGATGCATGATTGGCCAGCATTCCGTGAGCAGAAGGCAACGAAAACCAATCACAGGTCCGCCTTAAGCTCGTCAATCAGATCATCAAAGACTTCAATTGCCGGATGGTCCCGCTGTCAACCACTATGGTGTGATCAAGCCGGCCGCGCCACCGGTGCAGTTTCCTGCCGCAGACAAGCGTTTACAAGTCCCCTTCGTGCACGCGCGGGTCATCAGGTGCCAGATCCAGAATCAATTCAAATCGGTAACCGCATCCTTGTACAGGTTGAGTTCCCCGAGAAAGCGAGTGCAGCCTTACGCTGCTTCGGCATTTTCAGGATCCCTGTCCAAGGCCTGCTTGAATCCGTCGCGCGCGGCCAGAAAGTCGAAGGCTACATAGTCTTGGCGCGCAATCTGCAAATGCTCTTGCGCACTCTGTCCAGAATCCGAACACGACGCAAGGGTAATCGCTGTGAGTACCGACGTGAGTTTAGTGGCGGATGGCACGGGTGATTCCGAAGGTCGCATACTGGGCCCATAGGCTGTTGCATCTGCCTGTAGAAACGGATCCAAGATCGCGATCCGAATACTACGGAAGGATATCCCAAGCGGCAATGATTGGCGCCCCGGTTGCTTCGTCAGTCATAGTTCCGTACGCACGGCTGCCTTGCACAACCCTCAGCCGCACATTTTCAGGCACACTAGCTCTTGCGATCTCAATCCCGGCATCGTCCACAATCAACCACGTTCTTGATTCTTCGCCCTCTCTCTGAGTCAGTTCAATCCAGAGACGCCCGGCATCGTCCGGTACCAGTCTACTGAATGCTGGCTTTATGGCCGGGAGACGTTCTCTAAGCAATCCATGAAAATCATCGGGAGCTTCCGCAATTGTCTGCTCTCGCTCCGCATCAGTAAGGGGGATCGGCGAGATTGGCACCGTGAATTCTCCACGGTTGGTGCCTTGTAGTGGCAAGCTTGCGATCCGAATAGCGTCGTCCGAGCCGTAGTACAATACCTGAGTGGAACCGATGGCAAAGTGAGGACTGACGGCGAAAGGCAGTCCGTAGGCAGTTACACTGTTTCCTGTTGCAATGGCCAAGCCTTCTCTGCGTGGCAATTCCGCAACGGATTCGTCCACAACAGTACCGTTCGAGTCCACGAGCTTGACTCGGGCATGTTTGCTGCTAAGTTCGTCGGATCCTGCCGAGAAAAAGGGTGAGTAGTGAAAGAGGAAGCCCCGGCTCGTCGCTGCAAGGAATTCATTGGGAGAGAGCCGGTCACTTTCAGATCGCCCCACAGCCAATCTCGAGACAAACGAATGGTCGTGTGGCGCAAATATGGACAGTTGACGCGCGTAGGAATCCCATGCATACAAGGAATCGCCCGGTCCTATCTGTATTGTGGGTATTCGCACAAATTCTCCGGGTCCTCTGCCTTCCCTACCGATTCGGTCAACCTGTGCCCCCTCAAACGAATACACGCGAATGCCCTCGAATCCACTATCCGTAATGTACAACTGTCCCCGAGAATCCACCGCCAAGCCACGAACTGCGCCCAATAGTACCGAATCTTCAGTGGCCTCATCGCCAATCCGGTAGGCTTCCTTCAGTGCAAGAACACTTGGCTGAAGACTGCCGGGCTGGTCCTCGGCAGGCTGGCACGCTCCGATGAACTGCACAGCTGCCAACAGAACCACTGCGGCCGCGGCTCTGCCTGACTTAGTTACACGTGGCATACGGGTTATCCTTGGTCTGATTCTCGAATCGCGTTCCGTTTGCTGCAAGTGCACGAAAAAGCTTCCAGGACAACCTACAGCATAGGCATGCCAGTAACGTCGAGACACACTGGTTTGTTGCACTTGTGTCATTTCCTCATGCACGCGGCGGAATGGCCCTGCGGGAAAGCGTACGCACGTCTCCTTGATAATCACGCCCCGCCGTTTAAGCGGCTGTATCCTGGAGGCAGATCGGCGTTTCATTGCCCTAAATGAGACCCTCTCAACCCAGGAGCTTGGCACCTGTTGACTACTCGAATCAGGGACGTAGTATCGTGGTGCACACCGCTCCCCGGCTCGGGGAATACCGTATATTCAGGATGTCCCTACTATTGCATGCATCGGATCACCAAACCCGGAATAGACCATGTCTCCATCTCGCACGATGGCAAGTTGGACGCTTGCTGTAACTATTGCTCTTTGTATCACCTGTTGTCGGCCGGGCAATTTCGAAGCGAACGAGGCTTGGTCCGGCACAATTGATACGCTTGCTTCCGGCGAACTCGTTGTTCGAAATACCGATGAGCCGCTGTGGGACGAGGCAGACATGTGGCAGTTCGTGGAGGAAATCAGGCTCGGAACAGATGCCGACGACGAGGCACCGATCTTTGGAGAAATCATTTCCTTTGATGTGGATGCGCAGGGACGGGTCTTTATTCTCGATTTTCAAACACAAGAGGTTAACGTATTTGACTCGGATGGCGAGTATGTCCGCACGTTTGGAGGCACCGGAGCCGGGCCAGGGGAATTCGAGCAGGCCCTAGCGGTCGACATCAGCCCGAACGGAGAAATCTGGGTCATGGAAATGCTCTACGCACAACTTTCCATATTTGACCCGCACGGCAGTTACTTGAGATCGGAGCCGGTCGGCAACCCAGGCATAGGCCTGACACCATACTCGGGCGGATTCGACTCAATGGGTCGCTACAACGCCGTGGTCATGTTCTTTGATGAAAACGGCGAGTCTCAGGTAATGGCCCGATTTGATCAATCGCTCACTCCGCTGGATACTATTGCGATTCCCGAGACTTCCGTCGAAAGGGAAGCGTTTACGCATGTCACTGCCCGCTTTTCAATTGCCGAGCGGATTCCCTTTCAGGGATCCTTCGACTGGCGCTTTTCTCCAACTGGCAATCTTTGGACGCTGACCACCAAAGAATATGAGCTTGTCGAACTGACTCCGCTTGGAGAGACGCTTCGACGGGTCTCCAGAGACCATGATCCGATCTCCGTGACCGAGGAAGAGATGGATGGCGTGCGGGAGGAATTCCAGTGGTTTATCAATCGGGGCGGGACAGTCGATTGGTCAAGGATTCCGGGTACAAAGCCCGCAGTTGTTTCATTCTTCTGTGACGATGAAGGCAATCTGTGGGTGAAGCGGCAAGCAACAATGCCCGGGGACGAAGACCACTTCTTCGATCTGTTTGATCCTGAAGGACGTTACCTGGGAGAGCTGCGCCTTCCGTTTCCGTTGCATTCTGATCCTGAACCGATCGTGCGCGACGGAATGCTATATGGCGTCACCACGGATGACCTTGGTGCCCCGAACGTTGTGAGAGCGCGGATTGAAAAGCCTTAGCAACTTCCCAGATTCGCTCACCGATTAGGGAGGCGTGGCATGGAACTTTGGATTTGACTAACATGGATCAGCTCCGCCCTATGCTTATGCGCTTCATTCTTATGTTCGCAGTGCTTCTCGGGACGGTCGACGGCGCTTCAGCGCAAACGCGTCCGCCTCTGACCATTCCACGTGTAGCAGGCCCCGTCACGCTGGACGGCATCAGCACCGAAGCTGCTTGGGATTCGGTTGCGCCTTGGATCCCGGTACAGTACGAGCCCAACAATGGCGTGCCGGCGACCGAACGAACCGAGTTCCTGGTGGCCTACGACGATGAGTATGTGTACCTCGCGCTGCGCGCATTCGACAGCGATCCCGACGGGCTTCGTGCTAATACCCTGTACCGCGACCGCCTGAGCGGAGATGATCATTTCGAAATCCTGCTTGATACGTTTAACGATAGCGAGACTGCCCTGCTCTTTACAACGACTCCAGCCGGTATACGTAAGGACGCGGCTATTTCCAATGATGCAAGCGGAGGTGGGATTTTTTCCGGCGGCTGGATAAACGGAGATTTTAACACGTACTGGGACGTAGCCACGACTATTAATCCAGAAGGGTGGTTTGCTGAAATTCGTGTTCCGATCAGCAGTTTGCGGTTCCAAAATAAAGAGGGTGCCGTGGTAATGGGAATCACACTCCAGCGCAAGGTTGCGCGCAAAACCGAGCGTCTCGTGTTTCCCCCTGTACCGCCAATCGCCGATTGGGCCTTTCTCAAACCCTCCCTAGCCCAAAAAATCGTGTTTGAGGGCATCAAGTCTGAGCGGCCGGTTTACGTGACTGCCTATGGTCTGGGCGGTACTGAATCGCGGCCTGGCGCCGCTCAGGACATGCGCACCAACTCGTGGAGGGGCGGGCTGGATCTCAAATACGGATTGACCAATAACGTGACAGCTGACTTGACATTCAATACCGATTTCGCCCAAGTGGAAGCAGATGATCAGCAGGTCAATCTGACGCGATTTTCCCTTTTCTACCCTGAGAAAAGACAGTTCTTTCAGGAGCGTTCTGGACTGTTTGACTTTCGTGTAGGAAGCCAAAGCCGACTCTTTCACAGTCGACGCATCGGTCTGGATGAGGCTGGTCAGCCCGTGCGTATCTGGGGCGGCGGACGCATGGTGGGCCGCATCGGCGGATGGGATTTCGGGCTGCTGGGTCTGCAAACCGGTATCAGTGACACACGATCCTCAGAAAACTTCGGGGTCCTACGGCTACGCCGTCAAATGCGTGACGGACTAAGCCGCCTAGGTGGCATGCTCACGAGTCGACTGGGACGGAACGGCAAATACAACCTGGCCTTTGGCCTCGATGGTATCGTCCATTTGAAAGGTGAAGATTTTCTGATCTATCAATGGTCGCAATCCATAGATCACGAAGCGCGAGATGTCAACATATTTGACGCTACGCGCATTGCCATATCGGCAGAGCGGCGTAGGAGGCGGGGATGGGGTTATAACGCGATCGCAGAGTGGGCCGGCCCCGTATACGACCCGGGCATAGGATTCACGCAACGAATCAATTACTTCCTTGTGGATCATACGATGTCTTACACTTGGGTCAAGGGCTCCGACTCTCCCCTTATCTGGCACCGGCCCAGCTTGCGCGGATTTGCTTTTTCTAGCCCGTCCTTTGAGATTGAAACTGCCGAAATCGGTCTGGAGTGGGATTTCGCAGCCAAGAGCGGCGCGGGAGGCGGCGTAGAATTCAAGATCCAGTCGGAACTCCTGGAGGCGCCCTTTGCGCTGTCAGACCAGGTGCAGATCCCGGCCGGTCGGTACAATTTTTTTCGTGTAGGGGCGAAATACAATGTGTCACACACAAGACTCCTCCAAATACGTCCCCACGTTCAAACCGGTGCATTTTACGATGGCTGGCAAGTGGCCGTGGGTGCCGCCCCTATCTGGTATTTGTCGAAGCATCTTGAACTGTCGGGTTCCTATCAGTTGACGCGCATCCGCTTTCCGTCGCGCAATGACACGTTTCTGGCACACTTGGGTCGCCTTCGAATTGGCAGCGCATTGAATGCCAAGTTCAGCGCAAACGTCTTTATCCAACTTAATAGTATTCAGCACATAGTCAGTGGTAACATACGCGTGCGATACAATTTCAGGGAAGGCAACGACCTGTGGGTGGTCTATAACCAGAACCTGAATACGGATCGGGACCGAGTGTTGCCTCGTCTGCCGACGACAGAAGCGCGCACCGTGCTCGTCAAGTACACGCATACCTTCCACTATTGAATGCGGTCCGACTACGACAGGGTCGTCGTCGGAGGGGATCTGGCAGGCTGACTGCACAGGGGTAGCCGGGAGCCTTACAAGCGGTACGAACAGATATGCCGTACTATATTGGAAGCCGGGTGGTGAAAAATACCCGCGCCCAGCTGGCCGGATGACCCCTTATGGCGTGATTTCGTAGGCCACTACCAAATGCGCACCCTGCTCCTTATCACCTGAAGTGCCGAAGGCGCGGTTGCCTGCAATCACCTTCAGCCAGATTGTCGAGGGCAATTTGGTCGTGGCCTGTATCCTTCCCTCAAGATCTACGACGATCCAGCGCGCCTCGACTGCACCTTCCGGTGCACTTAGCCTCAGCCAAATGCGCTCCGAATCATCTAGTATAAGCGCTTCATTGGTCGTCATACCGAGGATTTTAACCGAACCAGATGCAGCTCAACATTCGTTGGAGCAAGCCCCGAGGTTAAGAGGGTTCCCAGACGCCAAAACCAGGCCAAATGGGTCGAAATACGGCCAAGACCCATTGAAGAATCCCGCAGAAACATTCTGACCGACCAATATTTAATTTCCGGGCAATCACTAAATGAAAGAAATCATGGGTGAATTAGAATTAGGAGCATTTTCTGTGAGCTTGTCTGTCCGCGATATTGATGCGTCATGTGCGTTCTATGAAAAACTCGGGTTTGAGGTGACGGGACGAGGGCAGGGCTACCTGATCATGGTCAATGGTACCACGATCATTGGGCTTTTTCAGGGCATGTTCGAAGGCAACATCCTGACCTTCAATCCCGGCTTGTTGGCTAAGGCCGATGCTAGTGCAGAGGATTCATTACTGGAAGCTTGGCGCGTCCACGAGTTCACGGACATTCGGGTGATTCAGGAGCGCCTCAAGGCTTCTGGCCTAATGCTTATGTCTGAGGTGGATGAGCAGACTAATCCTGACGGGCCCGCGAGCCTTATGCTCACGGATCCAGACAATAATGTTATCCTTGTAGACCAGTTCTTCAACCGACCGGATGGATCGGAAGAGTAGAATTCTGACAAGATTCTGACAAGAAACCGACGAATTCGAAAATAATTGGACAGTAGGTGAACATATAACTGAGAGTATAGTATTCCGGTCATCGTATATAACAAAACAATAGGTGTATAGTTATGTCACAACGATTGACCAAAAAGCAGCGGGCTGTGCTTGATTACATTACGGAGTGTGTAGAGGAGGGTAGAGGGTGGCCCAGCTACGACGACTTTAAGCAGGAATTTGACTATAAATCTTCTAACAGTGTCACCCAGAATCTTAAGGCACTTGCAAAGAAGGGATATCTCATCAAGACGGAAATTGGCTACCAGTTACCACCTGAGAATAGCCTGGAGCCGGAATCTGCCATTCCTATTCTTGGCGAGATTACTGCTGGAGTACTCCAGGAAGCCATAGGAGCCAATCTGGGGAATATTACACTCGGAACGATTTTTCCTCGTCTAGATCGGATCTTTGCATTGCGTGTAAGGGGGCAGTCTATGATTGGGGCTGATATTCACGACGGAGACTATGTGCTCCTGGTGGATGATGATATCCCTAACGGAGGTATTGGAGCTGTGCTCTATAATGGTGAAACTTCTCTCAAGAGGGTCTACATGGACTATGGGGGCCTTCGCCTCGAGCCGGCTAATCCCGAGTTCGAGGATATTCGAATTGATCCGGATATCTTTGAAGAAGTGAAGATACTGGGACGATATATCGGGCATGTAAACAAGCAGGGACTCTACCGGACTCCTGCGACACGCGAGGTTTCGACGCGGAATTACTCGCCGTTCAAGCGCAATCTTTGGCCTTCAGCATAGGCCTGACAGGGTGAGTCACGCAGAAGTCAAGTATTTCTGCAACTTCCTGAGGTACTGCGCCCAGCAGTAGCTGGTGTGCCTGAAGTGATCGTTCAACGTACGCCAGCCGGTGTGCTCCATGCGCAATAGGGATCCTCTATCGGTGTTGACTATGTCGAAGCTGAGTTTTGTGCCAGTCCAGTCACTATCTGCCTGAGTGAAGCACCAAACAACGTGTTGAGACGTAGACCACTCGACAACTTCGGCGTACCAATCATAGTCCGGTTCAAAGTGGAAGTAATATTTCCCTCCAGCTCTTCGTTCGACTCTGCAGGCATCCGTCCACCAGGAATTTAACCCAGTCTCGGATGTCACAGCGTCGAAGATATGTTCAGGGGAAGCGTCGATATAGACATCGTGATAAATTCCATGCATGGTGATCTTGGTATATTTACCATGTAATACGAATGTATGTGAGGAATGCTGCATCTTACTAACGGAGATTCGGCAGCGGACTTGATTCGTGAGGCGGGAATTGGAGGCAAGGTGCTGCCTTGGAGGGACGTGCTTCATATGGGACCCGTACCCGATAAGCTATCTAGTGTTTGCCAGAAAAATACCTATTTTGGCCGAGTTAGGGGCGTCATGGCCATGGTTTGCGTACGTCAGAAACATCAATTCGAGGGGGTCGTGGCTTGATCTCGGCGTATTTGAGCTG
>LXNI01000844.1_pt1 | contig 31983 bp, 31 predicted proteins | sample 809091 | NCBI WGS metagenome assembly LXNI01 (sample SAMN04870527, study PRJNA318959) | sponge metagenome | biome: 01000161; feature: marine sponge reef; material: water | host: Sarcotragus foetidus | place: Greece: Milos, Mediterranean Sea | collected 2013-05-29 | depth 5-7 m | reverse complement strand
GGCCATCGGTAAACTCTCGATCGTCGCAGCTCGCTGTGGCATCGGGGTGCTCCTCTTCGTGGCTCGTTCATCACCACAGGGAGTACCCCCTTCTCGCCTGACACATAAATCTTTACGTCACCAAGGGGTTTAGCGAGTTGACTTGAGGCCTTCGAGGCCTATAATCGCGCCGCTCTGGGTCCGACCGCGGTCGCATCAAATATTTTCGAATTTTTAGCTGAGGAGAACCGGCTTTGGCACGTATTGCTGGCGTCAATATTCCCACCCAGAAACAAGTTGGTGTGGCGCTGACCTATATCTACGGAATCGGGAACACGTTCGCGAAGGACATCTGCGAGAAGTCCAACGTGCCGGCGGACCGCCGGGTCCATGAGCTCACCGATGACGAGGTCGTCCGTATCCGCGAGGTGATCGACCGGGATTTCCAGGTGGAGGGCGATCTTCGCCGTGAAGTTTCAATGAATATCAAGCGTTTGATGGATTTGGGCTGCTATCGGGGCCTGCGTCACCGGCGTGGTCTGCCGGTCCGCGGTCAACGCACCCATACAAACGCACGTACCCGCAAGGGACCGGCCAAGGCCGTTGCGGGCAAGAAGAAAGTCGTCAAGTAAGCGGGCCCGCTTACTCAGGAGTGAAAGTCTGACATGGCTAGAGCAACGACGCAGCGCACGCGGCGCCGCGAGAGAAAAAATATCACGTCGGGCGTCGCCCACGTAAACGCGACGTTCAACAACACGGTCATTACCATTACCGATGCCCAGGGCAACGCGATTGCCTGGTCGTCGGCCGGCAGCCAAGGCTTCAAGGGCTCCCGCAAGTCGACCCCGTACGCGGCACAGGTCGCGGCGGAGGATGCGGGCCGCAAAGCCATGGAGCATGGCATGAAGACCCTGGAAATCGAGGTCAAGGGCCCCGGTTCGGGACGCGAATCCGCGCTCCGCGCCCTCCAGGCCATCGGTTTCACCGTGACGTCAATCCGTGACGTCACGCCCATTCCGCACAATGGGTGCCGGCCGCGGAAGCGCCGCCGGGTTTAGGTCAGAGCATATCTCGTCCGGCCGACCGGTAACGCAGGGCCGGCGGTTGGAAATGGTTTCCCAGCAGCGTCCCTGCGAAAGAGAGTGAGGCACACTCGTGATCCAGAAGAATTGGCAAGAACTGATTAAACCGAACAAGCTCGAAGTCGTTCCCGGCAGCGTGCCGGAGCGTCAGGCGAGAATTGTCGCCGAGCCGCTTGAGCGGGGCTTCGGTCTAACCCTCGGTAACGCGCTGCGCCGCGTGCTGCTGTCGTCGCTGCAGGGTTCCGCCGTGACCGCGATCCAGATTGATGGCGTGCTGCATGAGTTTTCGTCGATCCCGGGCGTCCATGAAGACGTCACGGATATCGTGCTCAACATCAAATCCATGGGTCTCCGGATGCACTCCGAGGGCGCCAAGCGGATCACCCTTTCCGCTACCGGCCCGGGCGAAGTGACGGCCGGTATGATCGACACCGGTCACGACATCGAGATCATGGACCCGGATCTGTTGATCTGCACGCTTGATGACGGCGCCAAGCTCGAAATGGAAATGACCGTCGAGACCGGCAAGGGCTACGTGCCGGCCGGCGCCAACAAGTCGGAAGAGAGCCCCATCGGCTTGATCCCGATCGACGCCGTCTTCTCGCCCGTTCGCAAGGTTGCCTACAAGGTCGAGAACTCCCGCGTCGGCCAGGTTACCGACTACGACAAGCTGTCCCTGGACGTGACCACCAATGGCACCGTCGCGCCCGACGATTCCGTGGCGCTCGCTGCCCGCATTCTCCAGGACCAATTGCAGCTGTTCATCAACTTCGAGGAACCGACCCATGCACTCCCCGAGGAGGCCCGGGACGATCTGCCGTTCAACAAGAACCTGCTGCGCAAGGTCGACGAACTGGAACTCAGCGTTCGTTCGGCCAACTGCCTGAAGAACGACAACATCATCTACATCGGCGATCTGGTACTTAAGAGCGAGGCGGAAATGCTTCGCACGCCGAACTTCGGCCGCAAGTCGCTGAACGAGATCAAGGAAGTTCTGGCCCAGATGGGCCTTCACCTGGGAATGGAAATTCCCAACTGGCCGCCTGAGAACATCGAGGAGCTCGCCAAGCGCCTCGAGGAACCGTTCTAAGGCGGGACACGGATACACGGGGAACCGGACCATGCGTCACCGTATGAGCGGCAGGAAGCTGAACCGCACTTCATCGCACCGCAAAGCGATGTTTTCCAATATGACGGCCTCGCTGCTGCGCCATGAGCAGATCAACACGACCCTGCCCAAGGCCAAGGAACTCAGGAGCATTGCCGACAAGATGATTACCCTCGGCAAACGGGGAGATCTTCATGCCCGGCGTCAGGCCCATTCGTTCCTCCAGGATGACGAGGCGGTCGCCAAGCTGTTCGACAGCCTCGCCGATCGCTACAAGGACCGTCCGGGCGGCTACACCCGGGTTTTGAAGGCCGGCTTCCGGTACGGTGACGCCGCCCCGATGGCGATCATCGAACTGGTTGACCGGGACGAGGATGCCAAGGGCGCCGAGGACCGGGCGCGGCACGAAGCCATGCTCGAAGACGAAGACGTCGAAGAGGTCGCCCAGGCAGGTTAAGATCTTGCGTGGCTGTGCGGACAGTTCCGGGGGCAGCCGTTTGGCTGCCCTTATTCGTTCAGAGGGATTGTTTGGTGGTTGGAGTTGGAATGACACGCGACCTCGTCCGGCCAATCGCCGTGGCGCTGGTGCTTGGCGGTTTGGCCGCCATCGCGACACCCGCCGGCGCAGAGCGGCAATTGCCGAGCTCGCAGCAGGAAATCCAACTCTCCTTCGCGCCGCTGGTGAAACGGGCGGCGCCGGCGGTGGTCAATATATTCACCACCAAGACGGTGCAGACGCGGCGTTTCTCGCCCCTCTACGACGATCCCTTTTTTAGTCAGTTCCGCCAATTTTTCGGTGACCGGTTTAGTCAGCCCGGTCCGCGCCGGCGGCAACAGAACTCTCTTGGTTCAGGCGTGATCGTTCAGCCCGATGGCGTCATCGTGACGAACTTCCATGTCATTGAAGGCGCTGACGAAATCACCGTGGTCCTTGCCGACCGCCGCGAATTTCGGGCCGAAATATTGGGCAAGGACGAGCGCAGCGATCTCGCGGTGCTCAAGATCCGGAACGGAAATCAGCGGTTTCCGTTTCTGCCGTTCCGCGACTCCGATGATTTGGAGGTCGGTGACCTTGTCCTCGCCATCGGCAACCCCTTCGGCGTCGGCCAGACCGTAACCTCGGGCATCGTCTCGGCGCTGGCCCGCACCCACAGCGGCATCAGCGACCTCAATTTCTTCATCCAGACCGATGCCGCCATCAATCCCGGTAATTCGGGCGGCGCCTTGGTAACCATGGATGGGCGATTGGTGGGCATCAACACGGCCATCTTCTCCAACTCGGGCGGATCGGTCGGTATTGGTTTCGCTATCCCCTCCAACATGGTGCGGACGGTGATTTCCGGCGTCGCGTCGGGCGGACGTGTCATCCGCCCCTGGCTGGGCGCCGAAGGGCAACAGGTGACGCCGGACCTTGCCGCCTCGCTGAAGCTCGATCGGCCGGCGGGCGTGCTGATCAATGGGGTGTATCAGGACGGTCCTGCTTATCGGGCCGGATTGAAGGTTGGAGATGTCATCCTGTCCATCGACGGTCGAGGTGTCGAGGACCCGGAAGCTCTCCGCTTCCGGATTACCACCAAGCCGGTGGGAGAGCGGGCGGAGCTCCGGTTGTGGCGTGACGGCCGTTTGCGTTCGGCCAAACTGGGGATCGAACGCCCGCCGGAGACCCCGTCGCCCGACAAGACCGAGATCAGCGGCGTGAACCCGGTGCAGGGGGCGACCGTCGCCAATCTGTCACCCGCCCTCGCTGATCGGATCGGTACCAGCCTGCTGGCCCAAGGGGTGGTCATTATGGAAATCCGCCGCGGCACGGCGGCGCAAAGGTTCAGATTTCAGCCCAAGGACATCATCCGGGACATCAACGGGACGACGATTGAATCCGTCTCACAGTTGAAGCGGGTACTGCTGCGGCGGGTCGACCGGTGGCGGATCACCATTGAACGGGATGGGAAGGCCTTTGGTATGGTCGTCGACCGGTGAGCACCCTGTTTGAATCCCAGGCGCCGCGGCCCCTCGCGGATCGATTGCGGCCGGCACACCTGTCCGAGGTTGTCGGTCAGGATCACATCATCGGTTCCGAAGCGCCCTTGGGCCGTATGCTCGCGGGCGGCCGGTTGACCTCGATCATCCTCTGGGGACCGCCGGGCAGCGGCAAGACCACCATCGCGCGGTTGTTGGCCGACGCGGTTGATCTTTCCTTCGAGCCCTTGTCGGCGGTGTTCTCAGGGGTCGCCGATCTCCGCAAGGTGTTCGAGGCGGCGGGCGAAAGGCGGGGGGTCGGACGGGGAACGCTCCTGTTCGTCGATGAGATTCACCGGTTCAACCGGGCCCAGCAGGATGGCTTCCTTCCCTTTGTGGAGGACGGCACGGTCATCCTCGTCGGTGCGACCACCGAGAACCCGTCGTTTGAGCTCAACAGCGCGTTGCTGTCGCGCTGTCAGGTCATGGTTCTCAATCGGCTGGCTGATACCGCGTTGGAGACCCTGTTGAGCCGGGCCGAGAACGAGGAGGGCTCTTCGCTCCCGCTGACCGGAGACGGCCGGGCGGCGCTCAGGGCCATGGCCGACGGGGATGGGCGCTACCTGCTGAACATGGTGGAGGAGCTGCAATCACTGCCTGCGGAACCACAGCTCGATGCCAAGGCGCTGGCCGATCTGATCGGCAAGCGGATGCCGCTCTATGACAAGTCGCAAGAGGCGCACTACAACCTGATCAGCGCTTTGCACAAGTCGCTCAGAGGGTCCGATGCCGATGCGTCGCTCTATTGGCTGGCGCGAATGCTGGCCGGCGGAGAGGACCCCCGTTACATCGCCCGTCGCTTGGTCCGGTTCGCCTCCGAGGATATCGGGCTCGCCGATCCCCAGGCGCTGCCCCACAGTATCGCGGCCTGGGAGGCCTATGAGCGCTTGGGCAGCCCGGAGGGGGACCTTGCGATCGCCCAGTCGGTACTGTATTTGGCGACCGCGCCCAAATCCAACGCCGCTTATAAGGCGCTCGGTGCGGCCAACCGGGCGGCCGAGGAAACCGGTTCCCTGATGCCGCCTAAACACATTCTCAATGCGCCGACCCGGTTGATGAAGGATATCGGCTATGGGAAGGGCTATGAGTACGATCACGACGCGGAGGAAGGCTTCTCGGGCCAGGACTACTTCCCGGATGAGATGAGACGCCAGGAATTTTATCGGCCGGGGGAGCGTGGCTTCGAGCGGGAAATCGCCAAGCGGCTGGAGTATTGGCGAAAACTTCGAGAATCGCGTAACTCATCCAGCGGCGACTGAGGGGATGAGAGTATGAAAATGTTGCTCAGCGTGGCGGCGGGCGGCGCCATTGGCGCCAGCGGACGCTATCTCGTCAGTGTCCTGGTGAGCCGGGTCGCCGGTCACGGATTTCCCTACGCGACTATCATCGAAAACATTTTGGGCTGCCTGCTATTGGGTGCGCTTGTCGAGTTCATGGCATTAAATTGGTCTCCAAGCCAGGAAATGAGGGCGTTCCTCGTGATCGGCGTCTTGGGGTCGTTCACCACCTTTTCTGCTTTTTCACTGGACGCCGTGAGCTTGTTCGAGCGCGGCCAATTGGGGCTGGCCGGCGCCTATGTGGCCGGATCGGTGGTTTTGTCGCTGGCCGGCTTTGTCGTCGGCATGATGACTTTGCGGGTCGTCCTCACATGAGTGGCGTCGAAACCATTGAGGTAGAGCCCAACGACGCCGGCATTCGGCTCGACCGATGGTTCAAGCGCCACTACCCGGAATTGAGCCACGGGCGCCTGGAGAAACTCTTGCGGACCGGCCAGGTGCGGGTGGACGGCGGCCGGGCGAAGAGCAATCAGCGTCTCGAAGAGGGTCAAGCCGTCCGCGTGCCGCCGTTGCCGGATGCCTCGAAGACGAAGAGACAAGCCCCGTCTATCGACCGCCGGGCGGTGGCGGAGCTTAAAGATCGGATCATCCATCGCGATGATCATTTAATTGTCTTGGATAAGCCGGCGGGCCTCGCCGTCCAGGGAGGCTCCAAGATTTCCAGCCATGTGGATGCGCTGCTCGACGGCTTGCGTTTCGGCTCGAAGGAGCGGCCGAAGCTGGTCCACCGGCTGGACAAGGACACTTCGGGTGTTCTGGTGATCGGCCGCACCGCCAAGGCGGCCGCTTCGCTGACCGCGGCGTTTCGCGGCCACGAAACGCGGAAGCTTTACTGGGCGTTGGTCGAGGGCGTGGCACGGCCTCGGGAAGGCACCATCAATCTGCCGCTCGAAAAGCTGCCCGGCCCCCAAGGCGACCGGGTGAACGTCGTCGACCGTGGCAGAAACGCGGAGACCCGTTACCGGACGGTCGACGTCGCCGCGCCGGACGCGAGCTGGCTGGCCCTTGAACCCGTCACCGGGCGGACCCATCAATTGCGGGTTCACTGTGCCGCCATCGGGCACCCTATTGTCGGTGACGGCAAGTACGGCTCCCGGGACACCGCGTTGAACAACGATGCCATTGGCCGGCGGCTGCATCTGCATGCCCGCGCCGTCCGTATTCCTCATCCGGCGGGCGGACTGTTCGAGGCCAATGCAGATTTGCCGCCGCACATGTCCGAAACATGGAAATTCTTCGGATTTGGCCCGGCGGACGACGATCATCCGTTCGAGACGTTCGACGAGTTGATAGGGGTGTAACCGGGTGGGCGGATTGCGTCTGGCGGTCTTCGATTGCGATGGGACGCTGGTGGATTCCTTTGCGGCCATTGATGCCGTCATGCACCAGGCGTTTGCCCGGCACGGCTTCTCCGGCCCCGACGCGGACGATGTCCGCAGCGTCATCGGGCTCGAGCTTGAAGCGGCGATCAAAGGCTTGCTGCCCGGGACGGGACTGGAAATCCAAGAAAATGTTGCCGTGAGCTATCGTGAGATCTCGGATGAACAGCGCCGGGAGGGCTCGCGCAAAGACCCGCTATATCCGGGGGCGGCGGATGCCGTGCGTCAACTGGAATCGCGAGGCTGGCTTCTGGGCGTGGCGACGGGTAAATCGCTCCACGGTTTGAAACAGACCCTGGGTGCACATGAGTTGCTTGACCGTTTTGTGACACTTCACACGCCGGACACCTCACCGAGCAAGCCGAACCCTGATATGCTGATCCAGGCAATGGACGCCACCGGAACTCGCCGGGAAGAGGCGGTGATGATCGGCGACACCACCTATGACATGGAGATGGCGGTGAATGCGGGCGTGGCCGCGGTCGGCGTCGCTTGGGGATACCATCCCGCCGGCGATCTGCGAGATGCAGGGGCGGGCGAGGTTGCCTCGTCGTTTGCCGAGTTGCCCGATCTCCTGAACCGATTGATCGGGGCGCCGGCATGAAGCTCCTATCCCGCCTTTTGCTTGGTTTGGTCGCCGTTCTTGTGGCAGCCGTCGTAACGGCGGCGGCCATCATTATGACCACCGATACTCGGCAGATTGCCGGGTTCATCTCGGAGCGCGTAAAGGCGGCGACGGGACGGGAGTTGGTGATCGCCGGCGATATCGAGATGAAGCTCTCGCTGGTGCCGACCCTCTCGGCGACCGATGTGCGGTTTGGCAACGCCTCCTGGGGCTCGCGGCCGGATATGGTGCGCCTGGACGGGGTGGAGGTCGGCCTGGCGCTGGTGCCGTTGCTGAGCGGCGATATCCGTCTGTCCGCGTTGACGTTGATAGGTCCGGATATCCTCTTGGAAGTGAGCCCCGAGGGTACACCCAACTGGCAGATTTCCGTTGATCCCCGGATGGCCCGGAAGGCCCGGGAATTCGAACAAGAGGCGGAACGGATTTACGGACTGCCGGTATTGGAAAGCCTCGCGATCGAGCGCGCCTCCGTGCGCTATCTGGATCCGGGACGCAAATTGGACCGGCGGCTCCTGCTGACCCGGCTGGACCTGTTGAACCAAATCGGGGCGGAACGGATGCGCCTCGATATTGCCGGCTCCGCCGCCGGCCACCCCTTTACCGTCGGCGGCAGCATCACGTCACTGTATCGTTTCGTTGAAGATCCCAGATTCTTCATCCTTGATTTATTGGTGACCGGCCTTGGCGCATCGGGCGAAGCGAAGGGCGTTATCGGGGCGCCGCTGACCGACCGGGAACTGGACATCCGGATTTCCTTTCATGGGAACGATTTGCCGGATACCTACAAACAGGTGAGGAAGCTTGCCCCGAACCTGCCGAAAATCGAGATACCGGCCATCAAGCCCTACGAAATGGCCTTTCGGTTGGCCGGGACACCCACGTCTCTCGCTGCCGAGGGCATTAAGTTCTCGGCGGGCGAAAAGGGTGGATTGGCGGTGGCGCTGAACGGCAGCGCATCGGAAATTACCGGGGCCAAACCGAAATGGCGCTTTTCGGCCCGCGCCGAGGCACCGGACCCAAGCATCCTGTCCGGCTTAGCCGGATTCCAGTTACCATCCAAGCCCGGGGTCCGGATCGAAGCGGTCGTGAGCAATCCTGACGACGAACTGGCATTCAACAACGTCTCGCTTCGGTTGGGCGACACCAGCGTTACCGGCAATGCCGTGCTGGAACCCGGAAACGCGCCGCCGAAGATTATCGCAGCCCTCAAGGCGGATCGGCTTCCAGTCGATAGGCTGATGGCGTTCCTGCCCGAGCGTCAGGGGAAACAGGAACGCGGGAAGGCTGAGGACGGGCGGGTGATTCCGATGATCGAGTTCGCTCAGCCGAGGCTTTCCGAACTTGATGCAACGGTTCGCCTGGTGGTCGGTGAGGTGGTGTTCAATGATCTTTCGATCCGGGAATTGGCTGCATCCGTAAAGGCGACATCCCGGGACATCGACATTGGTCTGGCGCGGGCCAGGTTCGGCGGCGGTACCTGGTCGGGCCGGGTCGGCGCAAGCTTTGACGGCGGCACGCCCGACATCGCCGGCCAGTTGGATCTCAAGGGCGGTCGGATCGAGACACTGCTGGCCTATGCCACCGACCACAAACTGGTGGACGGGCCGCTGGAAGCAAAAATCACCTTTACGGGGCGGGGGACGGACCTAAGAAGCCTGGCAGCCGGGCTGAACGGCGACCTGGAAGTCGTCATGCACGGCGGCGGGGTGGCCAATAGGTATGTCGACCTATTGGCCGGCGACTTCATTCAGCAAATCGTTCCGTGGGTTCACGAAACCAAGGAAGCGCGGATCAACTGTTTTGTCTCCCGTTTCCATATCCGGGAGGGGATCGCGACCAGTACCGGGCTGCTCTTTGACACCGATAAGGTGGCCATCGGCGGCGGCGGCACCATCAATCTCCGGGATGAAACTCTTCACATGCGGATCAATCCCAAGCCAAAGCACGAATCGCTGGTCAGCCTGGCGTTCCCCATCGACATCAAGGGGACCCTGGCGAACCCTTCCGCCGCCCCGACTCCGGGAGCGGCCGCCAAGGGGGTGGCGGGCCTGGCGCTCGGACTGGTCAACCCGCTGGGGATACTATTGGCGGTTGCCTCCGGTGGCGACCGGTCCAATCATTGCATGGCCGCCCTCGAGTACACCGATCCACCCATACCCGAGACAAGCACGCCGGGCCCGGGCACGGCCCGGCCGGCGGCCAAGGAGGAAGAGTCGGCGGTCGAAGAGGTCATTGAGGGCGTCGGCAAGGGTCTCGGAGAGGTCGGGGAAGGGATCGGAAAGGGCATCGAGGGAATCGGTAAAGGGATCGGCGGCGCCATCCGGGGCATTTTCGGAGGCGGAAAGTGACCGATTGGCCGTCGCTGAAGCGGTTCTATGAGGTGGCTTCGTTTCAGGAGCAAAACGGCGCCTTTGAGATCGTCTTGGACGGTAAACAGGTCCGGACGCCGGCGGGCAAGCCCCTCGAGGTCGCGCAAAAGGCATTGGCCGAGGAGATTTCCACCGAGTGGGCGGCGCAGGGCGAGGTTGTAGAGACGGAAGCCATGCCCCTGACCAAACTGGCCGCCACCGCTATCGACCGGACCCAGTTCAAGCGCGCGGACATTGTCGGCGCAATGACCGACTTCGCCGGGACCGATCTTCTGTGCTACCGGGCCGATGAACCCCCGGAGCTGGTCGCCCGGCAGACCGAACGCTGGCAACCCCTCCTTGATTGGGCGGCGGACGAATTGGAGGCCGCCATGACCGTCACCACGGGTGTCCTGCCGATCCCGCAGCCGGCGGCCGCCATCGACCGCCTCCGGGATATCGTCGATGGGTTGGACACGTTTCATCTGGCGGGCGTTTCCGCCACTGCCGCTGCCGCCGGGTCGACGATCGTCGCGCTGGCGCTGGCCGCCGGGCGAATCGAGGCCGGGGAGGCGGGCGATATCGCCTTGCTCGACGAGGAATTCCAAATGGAGCGCTGGGGACGGGATTCGGAGGCGCTGGCCCGTCATCGGCGAATTCGGGGCGATCTGGAAGCTGCGGCCCGCTTCATGCGCTTGTTGGACGGCTAACAGGTGACGGGCCAAGGGCGCCGCGCTATGTTGGCGGCCATTCACCGACACCTCTGATCCGAGGCATTCATGTACGAAATCATTCGCCAACTCGAGGAACAGCGCGCCCGTGCGCGTGCCGGCGGCGGCAAGAAGCGTGTCGATGCCCAACACAAGCGCGGCAAGCTGACGGCGCGGGAGAGAATCGAGCTGTTGCTGGACCTTGGGTCGTTCGAAGAGTGGGACATGTTCAAGGAACACCGGTCGACCGACTTCGACATGGATAAGAACACGGTTCCGGGCGACGGCGTGGTGACCGGGTACGGGACCATCAACGGGCGCTTGGTCTTCGTCTTCAGCCAGGATTTTACGGTTTTCGGCGGCTCGGTCTCCGAGACCCATGCCGAGAAGATCTGCAAGATCATGGACCAGGCGATGAAGGTCGGGGCGCCGGTGGTCGGGCTTAATGATTCCGGCGGCGCCCGTATTCAGGAGGGTGTCTCCTCCCTCGCCGGTTACGCCGAGATCTTTCAGCGCAACGTCATGGCGTCCGGCGTGGTTCCGCAGATTTCCATGGTCATGGGACCTTGTGCCGGCGGCGCGGTGTATTCGCCGGCGACCACCGACTTTATTTTCATGGTCCGGGACACGTCCTACATGTTCGTCACCGGACCGGATGTGGTGAAGACCGTGACCCACGAGGAGGTCACCCAAGAGGAACTGGGCGGCGCCGTAACCCACTCCACGAAGTCGGGTGTGGCCGATCTCGCCTGTGATACGGACGTGGACGCGCTGCAACAGCTCCGGCGCTTCGTCGACTTCCTGCCGGGCAGCAATCGGGAACGTCCGCCGGAACGGCCCACGGATGATCCCGCTGATCGTCAGGAACCCTCCTTGGATACCTTGATCCCCGACAACCCCAACGAGGCCTACGACGTTCGGGAATTGATCGAAAAGCTGGTCGACGAAGGTGATTTCTTCGAACTCCAGCTCGATTACGCCAAGAACGTGATGATCGGCTTCGGTCGGATGGACGGCTCGACCGTGGGCATCGTCGCCAACCAGCCGATGGTCCTCGCCGGGTGCCTGGACATCGATGCCTCGGTCAAAGCGGCCCGGTTCATCCGGTTCTGCGACTGTTTCAATATCCCGATCATTTTGTTGGTGGACGTGCCCGGTTTTCTGCCCGGCACCGCCCAGGAGTATGGCGGCTTGATCCGTCACGGAGCGAAGCTCCTCTATGCCTTCGCCGAGGCGACGGTCCCCAAGATTACGGTGATCACCCGGAAGGCGTATGGCGGCGCCTATATCGTCATGGGCTCCAAGCATTTGCGGGGCGACGTGAATTTCGCCTGGCCGAGCGCCGAAATCGCCGTGATGGGGTCAAAGGGCGCGGTGGAGATCATTTTCCGCCAGGACATTGGTGACGAAGAAAAGATCGCCGAGCGGGAGCGGGAGTATCAGGCGCAGTTCGCTAATCCGTTCCGGGTCGGGTCCCGGGGCTACATCGATGATGTGATCATGCCGCACAACACGCGCAGCCGGCTCTGCCGCTCGCTCCGCATGTTGCGCAATAAGAAACAGGAATTACCGTGGAAGAAGCACGGTAACATTCCGTTGTAACTGGCGGGAGACGGGTTGAGCGCCGAGGCTCCCGTGCTAAATAGTGCTCGGCAACAAGACTTATTCGGGGACGGTCATGGAATTTCGGCCAAAGGAAAAAATCAAGGGTTACCACGTTCATATCTACTATGACGGCGCGTCCAAGCAGTGGGCGGGCCACCTGCGCCGCGAGATTGCCAAGCGCTGGCCCGAGGCGGTGATCGGGCGCTGGCGTGACAAAGCGCCCCAAGGACCGCACCCGGTGAGTCATTTTCAGGTGGCGTTCCGCACCGAATTATTCTCCGAGCTCGTTCCCTGGCTGGCCCTCAACCGCAATGGGCTGAGCATGCTGGTCCACACCAATACGGGCGACGGTTACGAGGATCACGCCTTCTACGACATGTGGATCGGGCCGAGCGTGGAACTGCGGCTCGATGGCATGCGGGCGAGCTGGGAGAAACGCCAGGAAGAAAAGAAGAAAGAGAAGCAAGCGGCCAACGACTCCGAAGCCGCCTGAGGTCAATTCCGCAAGTTTGACCGGTTCCGCTTCTTCCCCGATAGTTGTTTCGGCTAACGGGAGAGATTTGTCTTGCTGCACGTCATCAAGATATTCGACGTGGAAAATTCCGAACCGTTGCGGGATATCCACCGCGACGCCCATCTCGCTTACGTTAAGGGCTTCGATGGCCAGACCATGTTCTCCGGCCCGTTCCTGACCCTGGACCTGCAAAACGAGTTGGGGTCCGCCCGGCTGATCGAATTCGCTGATCGGGCGGCGGTGCAAGCCCATATCCATGACGAGCCCTATATTCTGGGTGGCGTTCAGGACGGCTACGAGGTCTATGGCTGGTCGCCGGACACGCCTGCCACCTGGCGGGACTGTCCGCGGACCGAGGGCAATGTCCAGTTCATGATCGAAGGGCACTTTGCGCCGGATCTGCAGACGGTGCCCGAAGGCATGGGCCTCGGCCGGGATCGGTACCTGCTTCAGCACCATGACAACATCATCACGTCCGGTTGGCTGCTGGGTGATGATCAGGCGCCGGTGGGCACATTGGTGATCGTCGATGCGCCGAATCTTGCGGCGGCGGAACAAATCTGGGAGGCGGAGCCGTTGCGGACCGCGGGTCTCTATCCCCGGACGAATTTTTACGGCTGGCGGTTCGGCCGCGTGGCGGACCGCTTCAAGGTCTGATCCGTGCGCCTGGGCTGGGTACTCGCACTCATGGTTGGCTTTATCGGTGCGCCGGCCGTGGCCGAGGAGGTGCCGGTCGATCTGGAGCTGGTGTTGGCCGTTGACGTCTCCTCCAGCGTCGATTCCGTTGAAGCCCGCTTGCAGCGAAAAGGCTATGTAGATGCCTTGAAGTCGCCGGAAGTTCTCGGCGCCATCCAGAACGGAACCCTCGGTAGAATCGCCGTGACCTACGTGGAATGGTCCGGGTCCCGCTCGCGCAAGGTCGTCGCACCCTGGACGTTATTGGACAACAAGGCCGGCGCCTTCGCCTTCGCAACCTTTGTCGAGGCCTCTCCCCGGGGGTCGGGACACTGGACGTCCATCGGTGGGGCGCTGGACTTTGCTTGGCCGCTATTCGACGACAACGGATTTCAAGGGACCCGCCGGGTCATCGATATTTCGGCGGACGGACCCAACAATGACGGTCCGTCGCCGGACAAAATCAGGGACCTGGTGATTAGGAAGGGGATCACCATCAACGGCCTTCCCATCGTCAACAGCCGCACCCAGGCCTCCGGGCTCCCTCAGATGCCCGACTATGACCACTACTTCGAGGATTGCGTGATCGGCGGGCGCGGCGCCTTCTTGGTGATTGCCGATGACTATGGCGACTTTGCACGCGCCATAAAGCGCAAGCTGCTGTTCGAGATCGCCAATGTACAGCCGGCGCCGGCGGCGCGCTCCCCGTTTCACCGGGCAGCCAGCCACGACCGCTCCGATTGTGAGCGGAGCTGGGATTACCGCCGCCGGGAAGATGGGGTCCCGGCGCCGTAGAGCGTTTTGTACCTGCTTGGAAACATGCAAAACGCTCTGTCTGCTTCGTATTCTTTCGCAAATGCGCCGTCGCGGATGTATCCATCCGCTCGGGATTTGCTCTAAGACCTTCCGTCGCTGTCGGGAATGACCGAACGCCGGGACCGCGGGCGTTCCGGCTCGGGCAGGTAGGTATTGGGAAAGATCGACCGGCGGTGACGGTTCTCTTCCTCGTCGATGACCAGTTCGAGTTCGGGCACCGGCGCGAATCGTCCGATGCCATCGAATAATGGTACGGATTTTCGGCGGAACGGCACGATCAGGATCATGCCGGCGATGAAGCCGCCGATATGGGCCAGCCAGGCCGTCCCGCCGGTATCCGCGCCCATGCCCGATTTGGACAGGCTGAAGAACTGGCTGCCGATCCAGAACAGCAGGACAAGCACCGCGGGAAGCCGGAGCGGAATGATATTCATGAACAGGACCAGCAACCGGGCCTTGGGATGGAGCACCAAATACGCCCCGAGTACGCCGGAGATGGCGCCCGATGCCCCGACCAGGGGAACCGTACTGTCGGGGGCCGCGAGGGCGTGAAGCAGAGTACCGATGACGCCGCAGAGAACGTAGAAGACCAGATAACGGAGATGGCCAAGCGCGTCCTCGATGTTGTCGCCGAACACCCACAGGAACAGCATATTGAAACCCAGGTGGATCCAGCCGCCGTGAAGGAACATGGAGGTGACCAGGGTCAGCCAGGCGGGGATTTGTTCGAGCTCCGGCGGCAGTGTCCGGGTGCCGAAGAGTACCGCCGGGATATGGCCGAACCCGAAAATGGCGCGCCCCCGTTGATCACCCAGTGACACCTCCCAGAGAAAAACCGCGACACAGGCAACGATCAAGGCAACGGTGACGTACTGAAATTGAATACGGTTGAGCGGGTTGTCGTCCTTGATCGGGAGAAGCGCCATTCGCGTCTAGCTCCCGTAGCAGCCGGCGAGGCGGGCCCGCTGTACGACCAGGGCCAGCACTGCATCGACGTTGGGCGTGGCGATGCCGGTCAGGCGGCCGAGTTCCGGCACCGCCCCGACGATGGCGTCGATTTCCATGGGCCGGCCCCGCTCCAGGTCTTGCAGCATGGAGGTCTTGTGGGCCCCAACCGCGGCGCCGCCCTCGATCCGCTTATCCACATCGATGGAGAATTTGACGCCCAGGCTCTCGGCGACCGCCTGGGTTTCCAGCATCATGTCGCGAATCAGGCGGCGGGTCGCGGGATCGGCGCACATCTCTTCCAGCGTCGCGCCGGTAAGGGCGCTGATGGGGTTGAAGCTGACATTGCCCCAAAGCTTGACCCAAATCTCGTCGCGGATACGCGGGCGGATGGGGGCCCGGAATCCGGCCTCCTTCAGGATCTCCGACAACAGGGCCGCCCGTTCAGTCTTCTCGCCCGAGGGTTCGCCCAAAGTAAACCGGTCTCCCTCTTGATGACGAACCACGCCCGGCTCGACCACTTCGGCGGCGGGATAGACGATGGTGTGAAGAATACGCTCGGGCCCGATGCCGGACCATTGCGCCCCTCCCGGATCAAGCAGCGGAATCTGGTGATCCTTGTGGGGACCGTCGAGGCCAAAAAAGTACCACCAGGGAATGCCGTTGGCGCCCCAGACCACCGTCGTCTCCGGTCCGAGCAGCGGCTGCATGGCGTCGACGATGCCTGGAACCGAATGGGCCTTGAGGGTCACTATGACGTAGTCCTGGGGTCCGGCATCCGCCGGGTTTTCAGCCGCGGAGGGGCGGACCGTGGTGGTCTCTCCTTCCATTTCAAGGGTCAGGCCGTTTTCCTGGATGGCCGCCAGATGCGCGCCCCGGGCGATCAGCGTTACCTCGGCGCCGGCCTTGGCGAGACCGGCGCCCAACAGGCCGCCGATGGCGCCGGCACCATAGATGCAGATCTTCGCCGTCATCCAAGCCCCAGCTTCTCGGCCAATCCGATGCGCTGGAGTTTGCCGGTGGCACCCTTGGGAATTTCATCCAGGAACAGAATTTTGCGCGGCACTTTGAAGTCGGCCAGGTGTTCGGCGGCGAATTCCCGCAATTCCTTCTCGGTCGCTTCCGTGTCTTCGCGTAGCACGACGGCCGCCGCGACGTCCTCGCCCAGTCTGTCGTGGGGCATGGCAAAGGTGACGACCTGTTGCACCGACGAATGATCCATCAGCGTCTCGTCCACCTCGCGCGGAGAAATCTTCTCACCGCCCCGGTTGATGATTTCCTTCAACCGGCCGGTGATGCTGATATAGCCCTCATCGTCCATGATCCCCTGATCGCCGGTACGGAACCAGCCATCGGTGAACGCTTCGGCGTTGGCGGCGGGGTTGCTTTCGTAGCCGGAAAACACGTTCTCCCCGCGGATAACGATCTCGCCGGTTTCCCGGGCGTTCAAGATGACCCCGTCCTCGGACATGATCGCCACTTCGGGCCCGGCGGCAACGCCGACGCTGCCCGGTTTGCGCGGCGCGTCCGGCAGCGGGTTGCTGGCCATCTGGTGAGACGCCTCGGTCATGCCGTAGGCCTCGATGACCGGGCAGCCGAACACGTCTTCCAGTTCCTCCATCACTTGTGGGGGCAGGGATGAGGAGGAGGATCGAATGAAACGCAGGCCCGCCTGATCGACGGTCTCCTGGTTGCGGCCCGCCCGGGACAGGATCGCCTGATGCATGGTCGGCACCGCGGTGTACCAGCTCGGCTTGGCCTCGGCGACCCAGTTGAAGAAGCTGAGGGCGTTGAACCCGGGTGAGCACCAAATGGAGGCCCCGGCGCCGACCGACGAAAGCACGGCGGCGATCAGCCCGTGAATGTGGAACAGGGGCATGATGTTGAGGCACCGGTCGTCCGGGCTTAGCCGGAGCGATTTGGCGATATTGACCGCGGACGCGGTGATGTTGCGCTGCGACAGGGGAACGATCTTGGGGCGCGACGTGGTGCCCGAGGTGTGCAGAACCAGGGCGATGTCGTCGGGCTCGGCGGGGCCGCCGTTCGCGGCCGGATCGCCAACCGGCTTTCCCGAGAGCGTGAAGGTGCCCGCCGGCGAGCCGGCGTCGCTGCTTAGCTCCAGGATCGGCACCCCCCGCGCCGCAGCGGCATCCCGGGCCGGCGTGTCGGTACCGGCCTCGACAACCAGTGCCTTGGCATTGAGGTCGGACAGGTAAAAGTCGAATTCCTCCTGCCGGTAGGCGGGATTGAGCGGGGCGGTTGTCGTCCCCGCGCCGATACAGACAAAGGCGCTCGCCATTTCGGGTCCGTTGGGGAGGACGATGGCAACCGGGTCTCCGCGGCCGATACCGAGGCCGTTCAAGGCGCCGGTGATTGCGCTTGCTTGAACCCGCAAGTCTCCGAAATTCAGGTCGTTGCGGGATGGGGCGCCGAATACGGGTGCATCGCTTGGCTTGTCGGCCAATAGATCCGAAACGGTAAAGGTCATGGCGTTCCTGGTCATTGGGCGTGTGGGCGGCTTGAGGCCGTTAGGCCGATATGGCCCATACTTTCCCGCATGATCAAGCCAAAATCCGCCGAATTCCAGCGCTTTCGCGCTCTCGGGCAGTAAACACCCAAGTCTTTGTACTACTTGAAAACCCCTTTGTATAAGTGCATATCTGATGATCTACACAACATTTTGTGATAATTGTCATAACATCATCAAAGTATCGTAAGCCAGGGGTAACAATAAGCGGCCTGACAACAATGTTGCCCGGTAATCCCGTCCACCAGCCTGGGACCGGTTTGACGCCCAGGTCACTTGGCTCCCGATGGTTGGTATCAGTCCATAGTTGAATAAATTTAATTTCTTTACCGCGATGATTGCCATGCCCCGATTGGCGCAGGGGACCAGGACCTGGACGGACTTCCGCCTCCTCTCAGGGACGCGCCGCGCGGCAACTCGCCGCAGTCGAATGGTGTGTCGGCGGGTGCGCCAGAGGATGCGCCAGAGGGTCCGCCAGAGGGTCCGCTTGTGCGCGCCGGTAGATGCGTTATGGTGCCGGTCACGAATTTCGTGACTACACCATTGATTTTATTGGTTGATGCGGAACGCAAGGCGGATAGCCGGCAGGACGGCGTGGCGTTGGGTCTTTGGCCCTCTCGTGGTCGTATCTGTCGCCGTTGGCGGTAGCGGCGATGCGCTGGCCAAGGCGTCGACCCTCTACAACATGGATCGGTTCCTTAACGAGCCGCACCCATTCGCCACCCAGGTCCAACCGCCGCCCGCCGCACCGGCGCCCCGTCCGGCACCCGTGGCCCCTGCGCGGGTCCCGGACATCCCCGAGATCGACGACAACGATCCCCTTGAGCCGGTCAACCGACTGATATTCGGTTTCAACAAGGTCCTGAACGATTTCCTGATCGGACCCATCGCCAAGGGCTACAACCTGCTGTTGCCGGAGAGCGCCAGGGATGCCGTCGCCAATATGTTCGACAATGCCTATCTGCCGGTGGTCGTCGCCAACGACCTGCTGCAGGGTGAACTGACTCGCGGCCTGGAAGCGACTGGGCGGCTGGTGGTCAACTCGACGGTTGGCGTCCTCGGCCTAGTAGACGTGGCGGAGCGTCTGGGGCTCGAAAAGCACAAGGAGGATTTTGGTCAAACCCTGGCGGTTTGGGGCGTGGGCGAAGGTTTGTACCTGGTGCTTCCGGTGTTCGGCCCGTCAAATCCCCGAGACGCGTTTGGCAACCTGTTCGTCGACCGGTATTTCGATCCCCTCGGCCTGTGGTTGAGCAACACGGACAGGGATGAGATTTCCTACGCCATTACCGGCGCGCGCGGCATCATCACGTACGCGGACGTGGTGGAAGAACTGGAACGGCTGGAAGAAGCCTCGGTCGATTTCTACGGTGCGATCCGCAGCCTCTATCGTCAGCGCCGGGCAGCCGAAATTGCCAACGGCAAGCCGGAATCTAGTCCGAGTTTCGGTTTTGATATTGAAATCGACCCGTAAAGTGGTCCGTAGCCGGTGAAGGGCGATTGCGCCGCCGCCGGCGGCGCGGTGTAATTCCTTGATGTTGAATATCAGGTACCACCGCGTGCCCGCCGTTCTTTTTGCGGGACTTGCCTGCCTGCTATCCGCTGGCGCTTCGGCCGAAGAGCAGGTCGCTGTCGACCTGGAACTGGTATTGGCGGTCGACGTGTCAGGCAGTGTCGACGGCCACGAAGCCCGCCTCCAGCGCGAAGGCTACGTGGCGGCGCTGCGCAGCCCCGAACTGGTGAAAGCGATTGAGACCGGCATCGTCGGCCGGATCGCCGTGACCTATGTCGAATGGGCCGGCGTCAACCATCAGGTCACCATCATCGATTGGGCGGTCATTCAAGATAAAGCCTCCGCCGGCCGGTTTGCCGACGCGCTGGCGGCCGCGCCGGTCAATGCCGGCCCTTGGACGTCGATCAGCGGACTGATCAATTTCGCGCTGCCATTGTTTGAACGAAACAACGTTCAGGGTACGCGCCGGGTGATCGATATCTCCGGAGACGGGCCCAACAATTCCGGGCCCCTGGTCACCTTCGCTCGGGATGCCGCGGTCAAGCGGGGTGTCGTCGTAAACGGCCTGCCCATCGTAAACGACCGTTTGCAGATTTCCGGCCGCCGCCAAATTCCGAACCTGGATCTCTATTATGCCGGCTGCGTGATCGGCGGACCCGGCGCATTCCTGGTGGTGGCCGAGGATTTCAGCGATTTCGCCCGGGCTATCCGGCGAAAGCTGATTTTCGAGATCGCGGGTGTGGTGCCGCCGGGATCACACCAAACCGGCAGCGGGCCGGTTTCGGGTCCGCTTCATATCGCCTTTGAGGGCGGCTGCGACATTGGCGAGCGCCGTTTGCGCGAACGCGGTATCTTTCCGGACCGGGAATTTTGAGGTTACGGCGGATCGCGGGAGAGTCCGCAATTGCGAATCACCGCCTGATGTGCGAGCAATCCATATTCAGTTGAGCGCATTTGCCTGCCAGACGTAAGCGAAACTTCTAATTAAAGAATATTTTGCAATGACTTAGTAATGAAGTTGCAATAGGCGGGGCGGTGGGTTTGTACTGATCTGGTACCTTCCAGACCGGCAAATGCCGACAATCACCTTGGGGCGGACCTGGTTTATATGTTCGAATCGATACTGATTGCAAACCGCGGCGAGATCGCGTGCCGGGTGATCCGGTCATCCCGCGCCATGGGCATCAGAACCATCGCCGTCTATTCGGAAGCCGATCGAGACGCCCTCCATGTGGATATGGCCAGCGACGCCGTGCTGATCGGTCCGCCGCCGGCACTGGAAAGCTATCTCAATATCGATGCGATCATGGCGGCTATCGAGGAGACCGGTGCCGAGGCGGTTCACCCGGGATACGGATTTCTCTCCGAGAACGCCGCCTTCGCGGAGCGTTTGGCGTCCGAGGGGGTGACGTTCGTCGGCCCGCCGCCCTCGGCCATCCGCACGCTCGGCGACAAGATTGAAGCCAAGCAATTGGCCGAGTCCGCCGGCGTGCCGACGGTCCCGGGCTACGCCGATCCCATCGCCGATGCGGCGGAGGCGGCGCGGTTCGCCAAGGACATCGGATACCCGGTGATGCTCAAGGCCTCGGCCGGCGGCGGCGGCAAGGGAATTCGTAGGGTGATGGAGGCTTCCGAACTGGAGGAGGCCTTCCGCGCTTGTACGTCGGAAGCGGAAGCGAGCTTCGGCGATGGACGGGTGTTTCTTGAAAAGCTGATCCTCAAGCCGCGCCATATTGAAATCCAGGTTCTCGCCGATACCCATGGGAACGCGGTCTATCTGGGTGAGCGTGAATGCTCCATCCAGCGGCGCCACCAAAAGGTCTTGGAAGAGGCGCCGAGCCCGTTCGTCGATCCGGAAATGCGCGCCAAAATGGGCGGGTCCGCCGTCGACTTGTCGCGGGCCGCCGATTACTTCTCCGCCGGGACGGTCGAGTTCATAGTCGACGCCGACCGCAACTACTACTTCCTCGAAATGAATACCCGGCTGCAGGTGGAGCATCCGGTGACCGAGGAGGTGACGGGGAAGGACCTCGTGGAACAGATGATCCGCGTCGCCGCCGGGGAAGAATTGTCGTTCGGCCAGGACGACGTCACCATTGAGGGCTGGGCGATCGAGGCGCGCCTCTATGCCGAAGACCCGGCCAGGGGATTTCTTCCCTCCATCGGCCGGGTGGCGCGATACCGGGAGCCGGTCTCCGGCGCGTTCGGCACCTCCAAGACCATCCGCATCGATCACGGGGTGAATGAAGGCGACACCATCAACCGGCACTACGATCCGATGATCGCCAAGCTGATCGCCATTGGCGAGGACCGTATGCAGGCGGTCACGCGAATGCGGGCGGCCCTCGACGAGTTTTATGTGCGGGGCGTGAACCACAATTTGGCGTTCCTGGGGGCCGTGGTGGCGGACGACGACTTCGCCGCCGGCAATATCTCGACCGAATTCATCGGCGACAAGTTCGGCTCCCGCTTCGATCCCACCGAGGTCGATCGCGATCCCGAACCCTGGCTTGTCGCCGTCGCCGGCGCCATCCATTGGCGGCGGATCAACCGGGCGAGCCATCTGGTCACCCGGAGCATGGACGATCAGGTGATCCCCGGCCGGCCGGTGACGCTGGCGACCAACTGGGTGGTGATGGCCAACGGGCGGCCGTTTCCGGTTGAACTGGCCGCGGCCGGTGACGGCGTTGAAGTCCGACAGAACGGACAAACCCATATGGTTTCCAGCGACTGGACGCCGTCGAGCTACCTGTTCAAGGGGACGGTGAACGGGGAGCCGGTCTGCGCGCAGTACGATTCCGGATCGGTCGGCTTCCGTCTGACCGCCGGCGGCTACGCGGCCGAAATCCAGATGGTGTCGCCGCGGGCCGCCGAGATGATCGCCGATATGCCCGACCGGGGCGCCTCGGGCGCCGCCCGGAATATTGTTTCCCCCATGCCGGGTCTGATGGTGTCCATTGACGTGGAAGTGGGCCAGGAGGTCAAAGCCGGCGACGCGGTGGCGGTGATCGAGGCGATGAAGATGGAAAACCAGTTGATCGCCGAGCGCGACGGCACCATCGCGGAAATTAAATGCGCGCCGGGTGACAGCGTCGAGGTGAACCAGGTATTGATGGTGTTCGAGGGCGGCTAACTTGGGGACGAGGGCGCTTCTGGATCTGATGCCTTAGCCTTCGCCGCGTGACGCTCCCGATAAGTCAGATAGCTAGAACTGATGAAGATGACGGTGCCGCCGAGCAGGGTCCATATCGTCGGCACTTCCGCGAACAACACGATACCGATGATGGCCGCCCAAATCAGCTTGGTATAGTCGAAGGGCATGACCAGTGACACATCCGCGCTCTTCATGGATTGTGCAAAAAGAATCTGGCCCAGTGTCCCGCAGGCCGCGCCGGCCGCCAGCAGCATGTATTCGGTTGGCGTGGGCCACCGCCAGACCAGCAGGGCCGACGGTAGCGTAAGGATCGTCAAAAACACCAGGGCGTAAAAGGTAATTGTCAGCGAACTGTTTCGCGCAGATAGGCTCTTGATGATGATAACGGCGGCCGCCCAGGACGCCGCTGATCCGATAACATAGAGCGAGCCGATGCTGACGGTCTCGACGCCGGGCCTGAGGACGATCAGGGCGCCGATGAACCCGGCGATCAAGCTCGCGGTTCGCCGCCATCCCGGAATATCTTTGAGTAGGAATATCGCCAATATTGCGACGAAGAACGGGGTGGTGAATGCCAGCGCCGCGACTTCGGCCAGCGGGATCAGCGCGATACCAAGGAAATAGAGGATCATGGCCACCGCATTGAATACGCCGCGCCAGCCCATCAACCAGAGATCGCCTTTGGTGGTCACAAACAAGGCACTGCCATGCCGAAGCAGAAACGGCAGGATCAGAAAGAACCCAATCACGTTGCGCATGAAGGCGATCTCGAACGGATGCAAAACCGGCGTCAGAATCCGGACGATGGTCGCCATGCCCGTCAGGAAGAGGGTGGCGGCAAGCATGTAAAGGATGCCGCGCAAATTCTGACTGAGGTTCAAGAATTTTTCGGGCAAGACCGGGGCGCTCCAACACCTTCGATGGATATGTGGGCCGTCAGGACCTGCGGCTCGACATTCGGCGAGGGTGCGCTACTGTCGGGGAGCAAATTGAGGCCAGATTAGGGCGGGATCATGGTTCAACTCCTGGACGAAGATATCAAGACAAGAGACGTGCTGACGTGGAAGGGCTTGCATCTGTTCCACTTCATGTCGTCATCGTGTTCGCAAAAGACGCGGATCGTTCTCAACCTCAAGGGCCTCCACTGGGAATCCCACCACCTCAGACTCCGCGACGGCGAAAATTTCACCGACTGGTATCTCGGCATCAATCCGCGGGGCCTGGTACCGACACTGGTCGCCGATGGCGAGGTCCATATCGAGAGCAACGACATCATCACCGTGCTGGAAGAGCGCTATTCCGAGCCCAAACTCATCCCGGCGGGGGCCGGAGACCGCATCGCGGAATTGCTCGAACACGAGGACCACCTCCACCTCGATCTCCGGACCATTACCTTCCGCTTTACCCAGCGGCGGGGGAAGCAGCCCAAGAGCGACGAGGCCATGGCCAATTACCGGACCGGCGGGACGGGCACCGTATTGGGCAAGGAGGACCCCGACAAGGCGCGGGAAATTGAATTCTGGGATACGGCGAACACCACCGGGATCTCGGACGACGCGGTGCGATTGTCCGCGAGCCGTTTCCGCGAGGCGCTGGACGGCCTCAACGATACGCTGAACGCGGGCCCCTACTTGATGGGCGACGAATTGTCCGTTCTCGATATTGCCTGGTTCATCTACGTCAACCGGCTCAAGAGTTGCGGCTATCCCATGGAGGTACTCCACCCGGCGCTCACCGGCTGGTTCGACGGCCTCAAGGCGCGTCCCGAGTTCGCCAAGGAGATCGCCGTGCCGCCCGAGGTGCAGGCGGCCATCGACGATCATCACGCTGAGCAGCGGCGTGAGGGCCGCACACTCGTCGAGGTCGCAGGGCTCGCGTGACCGGTAAAGAGGCCCCGCGCGCGATCCTGGCGCTGATCACCGGCGAGGTCCAGGGGGTGTGGTTTCGCGCCTGGACCGTTCAGGAGGCCGAAAAAAGGGGGATCACCGGCTGAGTGCGCAACCTTAGGGACGGCTCGGTGGAGGCGCTGTTTTGCGGCCCGCGGGCGGCGCTGGACGACATGTTGGCAGCCTGCCGGGAAGGGCCGCCCCTGGCGCGGGTCGAGAATATCGAGCTGGAGGACGCCGACCCGCCGGCCGAAACCCGGTTCGTTCAAGCGCCGACGCACCAATCGACGGCGTTTCCCGAATAGTCTTTTGTCCTATCTCCCGGCGTTGGAAGATGACACAGGAGGATCAGGGATCGGTTCCGCCGATTTCGCTACCCAATTCCCGATTTAGAACACTTCCGCGAAGGACGACGCCAAGGCCGCGTCCAGGTCCGCCATGGAGGCGTCGATGCCGAGCCGGGCCAGGGACGTGACGCCGTAATCGGAAATCCCGCAGGGAACGATTCCCGAGAAGTGCCCGAGGTCTGGATCGACGTTGATGGAGATGCCGTGAAACGTCACCCAACGGCGGATTCGCACCCCGACCGCGGCGATCTTCGCTTCGCCGCCGTTGCCGTCCGGCACCCAGATTCCGATCCGGTCCCCGCGGGGCTCGCCGGTTACCCCGAACGCCGCCAGCGCGCCGATCACCCAGGCCTCCAGGTTGCGGACATAGGCCCGGACATCGGCTCCCCGGTTGCGGAGATCGAGCATCAAATAGGCGACCCGCTGGCCGGGACCGTGATAGGTATAGCGCCCGCCGCGTCCCGCCGCGTAGACCGGAAAGCGGTCATCGAGAAGCTCCGCCGGGTCGGCCGACGTACCCGCCGTATAAAGGGGCGGATGCTCCAGCAGCCATACCCGCTCGTTCATCTCGCCGGCGATGATGCCGTTGACCCGGCTCTCCATCTCGGCCAGCGCATCCTCATAGGCCACCAGGCCGGGGGCGGTCACCCACTCGACACCGGCGACGCAGTCTGGCGCATCAGCAGCCTTCATATCCATGTTCGCTATTGTAGCTGCTCGGCGGGGAAGGGGATATGCCGCGCATATCCTTGATTAGCCCGGTCCGATTTGGTATCCCGGCGCCTCGATTCCAGCTACTCTCCCGGTGAGTAGCCGCGATGCGGTCGTGGCGGAATTGGTAGACGCGCAGCGTTGAGGTCGCTGTGGGCGATGAGCCCGTGGAAGTTCGAGTCTTCTCGACCGCACCATCTTTCCGGAAAATTCCTGCTGTTCACGCTCTCCGATTATGTGCGAGCGGGTCGTTCAATAGTTCAGGCAACTGGTTCCCACCATTGGTCTCAGCGGCCCATCATTGTTGCGATCAGAAATTACCACGATAATATAAATCATTAATTGAAATTGGCTTGCTGGGCTTTGGGGAATGTTTATGGATTACGTGCGGCATCTGGGACAGGTGCTTTCGGAATGTAATCCCGCCAATAACAGTCTAATAGCCAATACGGCGCTCTTCTTTTTTGTCATCCAGGTTGCTCTCTCTTGGGGCGGCGAACTGACCGGCGGGACCGCCGAGGAAGTTCCACTTGAGTTCCTCGGGTTTTTGATCGTCCAGTTTGTGGCGGTGGCCGCCGCCTATAGCGCATTCGGATATGCGCTTGAGCAAAATTCCCAGGCAATCTCTTTCGCGGAGAAGCTTCGGACCACCGCCTTTATTTTCACCCGCCCTACCGGATTTTTTTTCCTGAACCTTTTCGCGTTGATCGGCGCGTTTTTCCTAACCGTCCAACCTCTTCATGACCGATTGGTGGGAGACTCGGGTATTCCGCAAAATACGTTCCTGAGCGAGGCCGTTCTCCAATTCGGAAATCCCCTCCCCGTGATCGTGCTTGGTTTACTGTGGCTGCTTTTTCCGAAATGGGCTGTTTGGAGCATTCCGGCAATATACGACAAAGGTTTGTATACCAACGACATTGCCGCCGGGGTGCGCCGAGCAATCGTCCCGGCGACGCTGTTCTTCGCGATCGTTTATTTTGTTATCGGCGCATACGATTTTGGGATCGAGAGACTGTTTGGTGATACGGATACCCCAATGTCCTTTGGCCAGATAGTTTTGTCCTCTGTCTCCTCCGTTGTATTCGTTTTTGCTCTGGCGGTTGCTCTTGTGGCCGTTGCCAGATCTTCGGGACTGAGCGACGCGCAACGAGAATTAGTCAGGCAGCCGCCGGCAGTCAAAGACCCTGTCGATTATCGCGCGGCTGCCTCAAAGAAGATGCAGGCTTGGAAGCTAATTCCCTACACGGACGGTCGATTTGTGTTCTATCCGGGTAGCCGTTGGGAAAAAGGATACATTCTGTCTAGCGAGCAGGCCGAAGAGTATTTGGGCGTAATCGAGAAACGTGGAATCAGCTTTGGGCAATTTCTACTCATTTGCTCTGTCGCGGGCGTAGCCGGTTCGCAACTGGGTATGTTTGGGGAGTCCTCTCAAACAGTAGAATTCATCGGATCGGGTTGGTTCATTCTGCTAGCGGTCGTTCTGGTTGTCCTTGTTCACGTTGTTGATACCCGAATCAGAACTAGGAAACTGAAAAGCAGATTTGGTGAGCTTCCAGTTTGCGTCCACCTGTTTCCCAGTAATTATTTTCGTCTACGAACGCTCATAGTAGGATTCTTCTCAGTCTGGCTCATGACAACATTCGTCATTTTCTTCGGCGCGCTGTTAGGAATTCTCGTCTACGTGATTGTGGAAAATGGTCTTCAATTCCTGAACGCCGCCATTTTGGTCGGGGGTCTAATTTGTCTCTTCGCTGCCGGTGTATACCTGCGGCTTTTAGGTTGTCAGATCAGGTTCAGACGCCTAAATGGGCGGCGTCCAAACGCATCAGATTTGGGACCAATCGACCCAGTCACGGGACAGATGGCGAAGGACCCATTCGCAGAACCCATGTAGTGGTTTGCAAACCGGTGCCGCCGTTTGCGATCTACCAATTCCCGGCTATCTCATCCCCAACAAATCTGATCTCAACGACGGGAACAGCCTGAAATGGATCAAGTCACACCCTATGAGCCGCCGCGCGTTTGGAAAGACGAGCCGGATCAGGAGAACCAATTCTCCAAGACCAACCGCCCCATCGCCGGGCCGACCCACGAGCATGAACTGCCGGTGGGCGTGGCCTCCCGCCCCGTCAGCATACGCGCCGCCCCGATAAACGCATCGTTCACAATGCCCAGTTGGCTGCTGTCGCGCATTTGGCCGAAATAGTACTGCACGGTGGTGAACGGTGGAAGCTCCTTGGGCGGTTTCCCGCGGCCGAAGTTGGTTTTATTTCGGTCACTTGCGGGCTTTTTTGTGTGCCGAAGAATGTCATACTGACGTCAACGCCGCCGGATAAGGCGGCGATCGAGGCAGCTATTCCGAAACGTGCCGGGAGACGACATGGCCGACGAATTCGACCAAGAGGCCCTGGATTACCATCGCTATCCGCGGCCCGGGAAGATCGCCGTCACCACCACCAAGCCGCTGGCCAACCAGCACGACCTGTCGCTGGCATATTCGCCGGGGGTCGCGGCGGCGAGTATGCTGATCCACAAGGATCCGGCCGAAGCCGCCAACATGACCTCGCGCGGCAACCTGGTCGGGGTGGTCTCCAACGGTTCCGCGGTCCTGGGTCTCGGCAATATAGGCGCGCTGGCCTCCAAGCCGGTGATGGAGGGCAAGGCCGGGCTGTTCAAGAAGTTCGCCAATGTGGACGTGTTCGACATCGAGATCGACGAGAGCGATCCCCACAAACTGATCGACGTCATCGCGGCGTTGGAGCCGACCTTCGGCGGCATCAATCTCGAGGACATCAAGGCGCCGGAGTGTTTCATCGTCGAGCAGGCGCTGAAGGAACGGATGAACATTCCGGTGATGCACGACGACCAGCACGGCACGGCCATAATCGTCGCCGCCGCCATTCTCAACGGTCTCGAAATCGTCGGTAAGAAGTTGAGCCGGGTGAAACTGGTCACGTCCGGCGCCGGCGCGGCCGCCCTCGCATGCCTCGATCTCCTCTGCCACATGGGGCTCAGGAAAAACAGCGTCATCGTTACCGACATCGCCGGCGTCATCTACGAAGGCCGCAAGAAGGAGATGAACGAGTACAACAGCCGGTACGCGCGCAAGACGGAACATCGGAAACTCTCCGAGGCCATCGACGGCGCCGATGTATTTCTGGGGCTGTCGGCCCCCGGCGTTCTGAAGCCGGCGATGGTCAGGAAGATGGCCAAAAAACCGGTGATCATGGCGCTGGCCAATCCGGAGCCGGAAATCCGTCCCGAGGCGGTCAAGAAGGCGCGTCCCGACGCGATTATCGCCACCGGGCGCAGCGACTACCCGAACCAGGTCAACAACGTCCTGTGTTTCCCGTACCTCTTCCGGGGCGCCATGGATGCGGGCGCGACCGCCATCAACGAGGAAATGAAGGCGGCGTGCGTAAAGGCGCTGGCCGAACTGGCCCGTGCCGAGGCCGATGAAATCGTTGCCCAGGCCTATGGCGGGCAGGAACTCAACTTCGGGCCCGAATATCTGATTCCCAAGCCCTTCGATCCGCGCCTGCTCGGCAAACTGGCTCCGGCGGTTGCCAAGGCGGCCATGGATTCGGGCGTCGCAACCCGGCCGATCGAGGATTTCGACGCCTATTTCCAGCGGCTCAACGAGTTCGTGTTCCGCTCCGGCCTGATCATGAAGCCGCTGTTGGACCAGGCCAAACTGGCGCCCAAGCGGGTGGTTTATGCCGAAGGCGAGTCGACACGGGTGCTGCGGGCGGTTCAGCAGGCGGTCGACGAAGCGCTGGTGGAGCCGATCCTCATCGGGCGGCGGGATGTGGTGGCCATGCGTCTCAAACGGTTGGGGCTGAGAATAAGGATCGGCGAGCACTTTGAGCTGGTCGACCCCGAGGGCGACCCCCGATACCGGGAATATTGGGAGCTGTACCACTCCATCACGGCCCGTCACGGCCGTTCCCGGAACGAGGCCCGGCGCATCGTCCGCACCAACACGACGGTGATCGCGGCGTTGATGGTCAAGCGGGGCGAGGCGGATGCCATGCTGTGCGGCGCGACCGGCCGCTTCCCGCAGCACCTGCCGCCGCTGTTCTCGATCATCGGCGTCCGCGACGGCGTGAAACGGGCCGCGGCATTGTCCATGCTGATCCTGCCGAAGGGGACGTTCTTTCTCTGCGATCCGTTCGTCAATCCGGGACCGACCGCCGAGCAGATTGCGGACTACACGATCATGGCCGCGGAGGAGGTCCGCCGGTTCGGCATCGAACCCAGGGCGGCGCTGCTGTCTCATTCGAATTTCGGCAGCTCCCACCGGGAGACGGCGGCCAAGATGCGCGACGCATTGAAACTGGTGCGCAAGATGGCGCCCGATTTGCAGATTGACGGGGAAATGCACGCCGACGCCGCCCTGTCGCAGGAGATCCGCGACCGGTTGGTACCCGATTCCACTCTCAGAGGATCGGCCAACCTGTTGATCATGCCGTCGCTGGATGCGGCGAATATCGCCTACAACATGCTGCGCATGCTCAACGATGGCGTTGCCGTCGGGCCCATGCTGCTGGGCATGAAACAGACCGCGCACGTGATGCAGGAATCGGTTACTGTCCGGGGCATCGTCAACATGACGGCGCTGTCCGTCGTCGACGCCCAAAAGGCGGGCACGCTGATCTAGGAACCACGTCATGGCCGACTTGCCGACGGAGACCGAGGAAAAGCCCGAAACCGGGGTCTCCGGGTCGGTTGCGGGACACCTCCCGGACGCCGCGGTCCACGCTGTCAGCGAGGCTCTGGACGAAAACCGCCTCGATGATGTGCGGGAATACGTCGAGTTCCTCCATCATGCCGAAGTCGCCGATCTGATCGAGCGGTTGCCGGGCGACAGGCGCGATCAACTCGTCGGGCTGCTCTCGGACGACTTTGATCCCAACGTCATGGCCGAACTTGACGAAACCGTCCTCGACGGTGTGGTCGATCGGTTGGGCCTCGACCAGGTGGCGCAGGTCGTCGCCGGCATGGACTCCGATGATGCCGTTGACGTCGTCGAGGAACTGGAAGACCACGAACAACGTGAAGTGCTGGATGCGCTGTCCGAATCCGACCGGACGCTGATCGAGGAAGGCCTTTCCTATCCTGAGGACAGCGCCGGCCGCCTGATGCAGCGCGAGACCGTTGCCGTGCCCAGCCATTGGACCGTTGGTCAAGCCATCGACTACATGCGTGAGACCGAGGACCTTACCACTCATTTCTTCGATCTCTTTCTGGTCGACCCCCGACACCAGCCGGTAGGAACCATTCCGCTGAGCCGGGTGCTGCGGACCCAGCGGCACGTGGCGCTAAACGCCATCATGTCGGCGGAGATCCGGAAAATCCCGGTGACCATGGACCAGGAGGAAGTCGCCTACCTGTTCCGCCAGCGCGACCTCATCTCCGCGCCGGTGATTGACGAGGCCAACCGGCTGGTCGGCGTGATTACCGTCGACGACGTCGTCGACGTCATCCACGAGGAGCATGAGGAGGACATCATGCGCCTGGCCGGTGTCGGCGAAGAGGACGACCTCTACGCCGCCATCTGGGCAACGGTGCGTTCACGCTCGACCTGGCTGTTTATTCATCTGATCGCCGCCGGCGCGGCGGCTGCCGTGGTCGGTATCTTTCAGGGCACCATCGAGCAGATGGTCGCTCTGGCGATCCTGATGCCGGTGGTGGCCGCCATGGGCGGTACCGCCAGCGTTCAAACATTGACCGTCGCCGTGCGCGCCATCGCCATGCGCGAGCTTACCCCCGCCAACGCGTTTCGCACCGTGGGCAAGGAAGTCATCGTCGGTTTCGCCAACGGTATTCTGTTCGCAATCATGATCGGACTTGCGACCTGGGCGTGGTTCGGCAGTCTCGGGCTTGGCGGGGTCATCGCGTTGGCGATCATCATCAATCTGGTGGTTGCCGGGCTCGCGGGCAGCGCCTTGCCGGTGGTGCTGCAGCGCATGGGATTCGATCCGGCGGTCGCCGGCAGCGCGCTGTTAACGTCGATCACGGATGTGGTGGGGTTCTACGTATTCCTTGGTTTGGCGGCACTTTTGCTGCTTTAAGCTCGAAGGATATCCCCGTCGAAATCCGCGAAGAGGTATCGCGGCGGTGCTCGAAGATCGAAGGCGGGCGCGCCCGGCACCTGCGGGATCGGCGCACGTCGTCCCGAGATGAGGCGGAGGAGGCGTCGGACATGATGGCCGGGTTATGCCATGCCGGAGAATCCGTGTATGGATGGTCCATGTCCGCCGACATTCCTCAGCAGACCGGCGCCCCGAACCGCCGCCGGCATTTCCTGGTCAGCTTCTGGCGCGGAGAGGAGCGGCTTTGGCGGGCCTATTGGGTGGTCGGCATCTTCGGCAGTTGGGCGGTGTCGACACTCGTCGTTCTGATGATCAATGCCGGGTTTCTGCCCTGGCAGCCGGGAATTGCCCTGTCCTTCGTCTATGCCCTGTACGCCGCGGTGGCCATCTGGCGCTGCGCGCCCAACAGCAAATGGCGGTGGTGGGGCATTGCCGCGCGGACTACCCTGGTTCTGAGCTTCGTCTTGGCCGTGGTCCGGTATTTCGGCGTGGCCTAGTGGATTGATCGGATCAAAAGAGTCCGATTTGGGATTCCTTGTTTGGTTGTGGCGTGCGAGTCTGGCGCATGCGCAACGGTATCTCCTTCACCATATCTTCTCGCGACCGTCAGCGAT
>LXNI01000843.1_pt1 | contig 32052 bp, 29 predicted proteins | sample 809091 | NCBI WGS metagenome assembly LXNI01 (sample SAMN04870527, study PRJNA318959) | sponge metagenome | biome: 01000161; feature: marine sponge reef; material: water | host: Sarcotragus foetidus | place: Greece: Milos, Mediterranean Sea | collected 2013-05-29 | depth 5-7 m | reverse complement strand
GGGGAATGGCCGGCCATTCCCCTTTTTTGACGCGCCCGGGCTAGAATGGCCCAACAGGATCGGACCGGTGAAATTCCTCGACGAAGCGAAAGTCTACATAAAGAGCGGTGACGGCGGCGGCGGCTGCGTCAGCTTTCGCCGCGAGAAGTATGTGGAGTTCGGCGGTCCCGACGGGGGCGACGGCGGCCGGGGCGGCGACGTCATTGTCGAATGCGTGGCCGATCTGAACACGTTGATCGACTTCAGGTACCAGCAGCACTTCAAGGCCCGGCCGGGCGCCCACGGCATGGGCAGGAACCGCGCCGGCAAGTCCGGCGAAGATCGGGTGCTCAAAGTCCCGGTCGGCACCGAGATTCTGGATGAAGACCGGGAAACGGTTTTCGCCGACCTGACGGAGGTAGGGCAATCCGTCGTGCTCGCCAAGGGCGGCGACGGCGGACGCGGCAATACCCGTTTCAAGTCGTCCACCCACCAGGCGCCCCGGCGGGCCGATGACGGCTACCCGGGCGAGGAGCGCTGGATATGGCTGCGGTTGAAGCTGATTGCCGACGCCGGACTGGTGGGGCTGCCCAATGCGGGCAAATCCACCTTTCTTGCCGCCGTCACCCGGGCGCGGCCCAAGATCGCCGACTATCCGTTTACCACCATCCACCCCAATCTGGGCGTCGCTTATACGGATGATGCCGAGATGGTGATCGCCGATATCCCCGGCCTGATCGAAGGCGCCCACGGGGGCACCGGATTGGGCGACCGGTTTCTCGGTCACATCGAACGCTGTGGCGTCCTGCTGCATCTGGTCGACGGCACCGACGAGGCATTTGGCGAAAACTACGACATGGTGCGGGAAGAATTGGCGGCCTATGGCGCCGGCCTGAGCGATAAGCGGGAGTTGGTTGCTCTCTCCAAATGCGACGCCCTGGACGAGGACGCAACGGCGAAGCGGGTTGGCGCCCTGACCGACCATTGCGGGGGGGAGGTCATCGCCCTCTCCAGCGCGTCATCCCTCGGCGTGCCGGAAACGCTCCGCAAACTGCGTCAGGTGATCGCCGAGGTGCGCGCTTCGGAAGCGGAGGCAGCCGAATGAGCGCGACCAGCGATATTCTCGGCGGCGCCAAGCGGATTGTGGTCAAGATCGGTTCGGTCCTGCTGGTCGATACCGAGAACGGCGCCCTTCATCGGGAGTGGCTGGATTCCCTGGCCGATGACGTGGCTTCGTGGACCGGACGAGGCCGTGAAATCGTCATCGTGTCGTCCGGCGCCATTGCCCTCGGACGGCGTTATCTCAAATTCAAAACCGGTGATCTGGCGCTCGAGCAGAAACAGGCCGCCGCCGCCGCGGGGATGGTGCGCCTCGCCCACGCCTATCAGGAGGCGTTGGGACGGCATGACCTCACCGTCGCGCAGATCCTGCTCACCCTGGACGACAGCGAGAACCGGCGGCGCTACCTCAATGCCCGCAACACCCTGACCACATTGCTGGGTGTCGGCGCCGTCCCCCTGATCAACGAGAACGACAGTGTCGCCACCGACGAGATTCGTTTCGGCGACAACGACCGGCTGGCGGCCCGAGTGGCGGCCATGATCAGCGCGGATGCATTGGTCCTGCTGTCGGACATCGACGGCCTGTACACGTCGGACCCCGCCAAGGATGGCGGGGCCCAATTGGTGCCCGAGGTAACGGAATTGACCGCCGAGATCGACGCCATGGCGGGTGAGGCATCGTCATCGGACAGTTCCGGCGGCATGGTTACGAAACTGGCGGCTGCCAAGCAATCATTGGCGGCGGGCTGCGCCATGGCCATCACCAAGGGCCGCGGCCTCAACCCCCTGTCGGCGCTTGAGGACGGCGCCACCTGCACCTGGTTCCGCCCAAGCGGCACCCCCCAATCCGAACGCAAGCGCTGGATCGCCGGGGCGCTACAGCCCGTCGGGGCGCTGATCGTCGATGACGGCGCCATCAACGCGCTCAAATCGGGCCGCAGCCTGTTGCCCGCCGGGGTTACGTCGGTGGAAGGGGACTTCCAACGGGGTGATCCGGTGGCCGTCCGGGCTCAGGACGGCACCGACCTCGGACGGGGCTTGAGCGCCTATTCGTCCGACGATGCGCGGCTGATCGCCGGACACAAAAGCCGTGAAATAGAGGAACGTCTCGGCTACCGTGGCCGCGACGAGATGATCCACCGGGACGATCTGGTGGTCGGATAGCTCGGAACGAACCAATGACCGAAGCGACGACAGACATTCCTGCCCTGATGCGTCAAATCGGCGATGCCGCCAAGGCGGCCGCGCGGGATTTGTTCACCGCCTCCACCGACGCCAAGAACCGGGCCTTGCGCGAAGCAGCCGCGAGTTTCCGCGACAAGGCGGCCGATCTCAAAGCCGCCAACGACCTCGACATGGCGGGGGGCGAGAAGAAGGGCCTGACCGCCGCACTCCTCGACCGGTTGAAACTCAACGACGACAGGATCGAGGGGATGGCCAAGGGCCTTGAGGACATCGCCGGCCTCGAAGATCCGGTGGGCACCAGGATCGCCGAATGGGATCGTCCCAACGGTCTTCATATCGAACGGGTCCGCACGCCGCTCGGCGTCATCGGCATCATTTACGAATCGCGGCCCAATGTGACGGCGGATGCCGGCGGGCTTTGTCTCAAATCGGGCAACGCCTCAATCCTGCGGAGCGGATCGGAAAGCTACCACTCGTCGGGCGCCATCCTTGCCTCCATGCAGGATGGGCTGCGCATGGCCAACCTGCCGGAAGCGTGCATTCAGATGGTCCCGACCACCGACCGGGCGGCCGTTGGCGAGATGCTGAAAATGGTGGAATCCATCGACGTGATTGTGCCCCGGGGCGGCAAGAGCCTCGTGCAAAGGGTCATGGACGAGGCGCGGGTGCCGGTGTTTTCACACCTGGAAGGCAACTGCCACATTTATGTGAACGAGGGTGCGAAGCCTGACATGGCCCGGGATATTGTGGTTAACGGCAAAATGCGGCGGGTCAGCATTTGCGGCGCGACGGAAACGGTGCTGATCGACCGGACGGCTGCGCCCAATCATCTGCCGCACATCTTGGACGCCCTGTTCGATGCCGGTTGCGAAGTTCGCGGCGACGCCGACACGCGGAAGCTGGACAGCCGGGTGATTCCCGCTACCGAAGAGGACTGGGATACGGAATATCTCGACAGCATCATTGCGGTGAAACAGGTCTCCGGCGTCGACGAGGCCATCGAGCACGTGAACCGCCACGGCACCGAACACACCGACGCCATCGTCACCGAGGACGCCGCGGCCGCCGACAGGTTCCTGACCGGCGTCAACAGCGCTATCGCGCTCCACAACGCCTCGACCCAGTTCGCCGACGGCGGCGAGTTCGGCATGGGCGCCGAGATCGGCATTGCCACCGGCAAGATGCACGCGCGTGGGCCGGTCGGCCTCGAGCAACTCACCACCTTCAAGTACGTGGTGCGCGGCAGCGGCCAGGTACGGCCCTAGGAAAGTCCGCGCTGTTGGCTCGTCCCCGCTGCATCGGATTGCTTGGCGGCTCGTTCAACCCCGCCCATCACGGTCACCGTCAGATCAGCCTTGAAGCCCTGGACCGTTTGGACCTCGACGAGGTGTGGTGGCTGGTGTCGCCGCAAAACCCCTTGAAGTCCGCCGACGGCCTCGCCGACTATGACCGCCGCCTAGAGCACGCGGCCGCGATCGCCGACCATCCCCGGATCATGGTCAGCGATATCGAGAAGGAATTGGGAACCCGCTACACCGTCGACACGATTGCCGCGCTGCGGGAGCGATTCGCCGGAGACCGGTTTGTGTGGCTGATGGGCGCGGACAATCTCTTGCAGTTTCCCAAGTGGAATCGCTGGCGCGCTCTGTTTCGCGCTATCCCCATTGCGATTTTCCCCAGGCCTACATATTCTAGACGTGCGTTGTCCGGAAGGGCGGCCCGCCGTTTCGCCCGTTATCGGGTACGCGGTATCCGGGCCTCAGGCTTGGCGCTCATGAAGCCGCCCGCGTGGGTTTTCCTGCGCACCCGGCCCGACGCGGTATCGGCTACCCGCCTCCGCGCTGAGGAGGAAGCGGACTGGCCGCAAACTTAGTTGTCGTGCAAGCAAAGGAGAAGACTGCCATAACCGACACCAAAGTTGAGCTTCCCGTCTCCGATAACATGTTGGAGCTGATTGAAGCCTCTCTCGATGACGACAAGGCGAAGGACGTTGTGGTCATCGACCTCGCAGGCAAAACCGATTTCGCGGACTACATGGTTATTGCCACCGGCACCTCGCAACGCTTGGTCAACACCATGGCCCAGCACCTCCGGGAAAAACTCAAAGCCAAAGGCATCAAAGGGATTTCCATCGAGGGGACACCCGCCTGCGACTGGGTATTGCTCGATGGCGGTGACGTCGTCGTGCATCTATTCCGCCCGGAGTTCAGAGAGTTCTACGACCTGGAAAAGATCTGGGGCGAACCGATGCAGCGCCCTCAGGCCAAACCGGCGCCACAATCGGAACGGGTCGCCTGATTCAGGCGCGCCCCGCCGACGCGCAGGGACGGACACCGATATGGAAATTATTGTCGCCGCGGTCGGGCGCGCGAAAAGCGGCCCTGAACGCGAGATTTGCGACGAATATGCGCGGCGGCTCGCGACGCCGGTGAAATTGAAGGAGGTCGAGGAACGGCGCCGGCTCCCGGCCACCGGGCGGATGGCCAGCGAGGGGAAGAAGCTTCTTGATGCCCTGCCCGCCAATGGGTTTGTCGTCGTCCTGGATCGGACCGGCAGGGTGCTCTCCAGCGACGACCTCGCCCGGAAAGTCGGCCAATGGATGGACGCCGGACATTCATCCCTCTCTTTTGTCGTCGGCGGCGCCGACGGGCTCGATGGCGCCGTACTCGACCGGGCGGATTTCAAACTATCCCTCGGCGCTTTGACTCTTCCTCATTTGCTGGCCCGCGCGGTGCTGATGGAGCAGCTCTATAGAGCGCAATGCATCCGGACCGGCCACCCCTATCACAAATAGCCAGACGCGATCGTTGACCCTATATTGTCGCCATGCCTGACACCGTAAATCCCGAGAGCCGGCCCAGGCCCGTCGTCCTCTGTATTCTGGACGGCTGGGGCGATCGCGCGGGCGGCGACGACAACGCCATTTTCCAGGCCCGGACCCCCAATTGGGACCGGATGACGGATATCTACCCCCATTCGAAACTGCAGGCGTCCGCGCTGGATGTGGGCCTGCCCGAGGGGCAGATGGGAAATTCCGAGGTCGGCCACATGAACATCGGTGGCGGGCGGGTGGTCATCCAGGACTTGCCGTTAATTGATCAAGCGGTCGCCGACGGCAGCCTCGCCGTGAACGAGCGCCTTGTAAGCCTAATCGACGCGCTCAAAAGATCCGGCGGGAGCTGTCACCTCATGGGACTATTGTCCCCGGGCGGAGTCCATTCCCACCAGGACCATATGGCGGCGCTCGCCAACACCATCGCCGATGCGGAAATCGACGTCGTCATCCACGGATTTCTGGATGGCCGGGATACCCCGCCCTCCAGCGCCGAGGAGTTCGTCGAAACATTGCTCACCGATGTGGCCGGCAGCGGACGGGTGCGCATCGGCACCATCGGCGGCCGCTATTACGCGATGGACCGGGACAAGCGCTGGGACCGGGTTGAACTGGCCTACAACTGCTTGGTCGACGGCGCCGGCGAAACGGCGCCGGCCGCAATTGCCGCCATTGAACAAAGCTACGCCAATGACGCGACCGACGAGTTTGTCCCGCCGACGGCCATCGAGGGCTACACCGGCATGGCCGACGGTGACGCCATCCTGATGGCCAACTTCCGGGCCGACCGGGCGCGGGAAATTTTGACGTCCCTGGTCGATCCCTCCTTCGACGGATTCGCGCGCGCGCGCACGGTCGACTTCGCCGCCCGCCGGGGAATGACCGAGTACTCAACCGAGTTGAACGAATTCCTTGAGGCCCTGTTCCCCCAGCGTCCTCTCGACAACATTCTCGGCGAGATCGTCGCCAACCAGGGCATGACCCAGCTTCGCATTGCCGAAACCGAGAAGTACGCCCACGTGACGTTCTTCTTCAATGGCGGCGAAGAGAAGATGTTCGACGGCGAGGAACGCATCCTGGTCCCCTCGCCCAAGGTGGCGACCTACGATTTGCAGCCCGAGATGTCGGCCCCCGAAGTGACCGATAAGCTGGTGACGGAAATCGCGAGCGGCAAATTCGACCTCATCGTGGTCAACTACGCCAATGGGGACATGGTCGGGCACACCGGGGTCTTCGACGCGGCAGTCAAGGCGGCCGAAACCGTTGACGCCTGCCTCGGCCGGCTCGAAGAGGCGGTCACGGCTGCCGGCGGGACCATGCTGATCACCGCCGATCACGGCAACGCCGAGCAGATGTTCGACCACGAAACCGGCCAGCCGCACACCGCGCACACGACCCTGCCGGTTCCGTTCATCCTGGTGCGGCCGCCGGACGGCGCCGGCGCACTGAAGGACGGCGTACTGGCCGATATCGCACCGACTATCCTGACCCTCATGGGGCTGGCCCAGCCCGCCGAGATGACCGGCACCAGCCTCGTCGACATGGCGGACGCGCCCGAGACCCATGCGGCGGAATAGAACCACCGCGCTCAAGGTAATTCCATTGCTCCTGTTCAGCCTTGCCGTGCCCATTACGGCGGCGGCACAGACTGTCGGTGGCGACCTAAAGGAAGCCGAGAAAGAACTCCAACGAAGCAAGTCCAAGAGCAAGTCGCTCGACCGGCAGGACAAGCGGCTCGGCCGGGAGTTGGGTCAACTCAAGCGGGCGCGTGTGATCGCCGCGCGTCGGATCCAGGCTCTTGAAGCCAAAATCAACGAGTTGGAATCCGAAGTCCGCGATCTCAATGCGGCGGAAAAGGCCAAAAACGCGCTGCTGGCCGACCGGCGCGCCCAATACGCGCAGGTGCTCTCGGCCATTCACCGGTTGTCGCTGTTCCCGCCCGAGGCGGTCGTCGTTCAGCCGTTGAAACCCGCCGATTTGGTCCGCACGGCCATTTTGCTGCAATCCACGGTGCCGCGGCTGCAAGATCAGGCGTCGCGGATTCGCGACGATCTGTTGGCTCTTAACGAAAACCGCGATCACATCTTGGAGAGCCGCCGCCGGCTGGAGGATGCCCGGAAGGAGATCGATATGCAGCGTGGCAAGCTGGCCTCGCTGCAGCTGGAGAAGAGCCGTGAGCGCGATGAGATCGCCTCGGCCCGGCGGGCCGAGGCTAAGCGCCTGGCGGCCCTGACGGCAAAAGTCACCGATCTTCGGGACCTGTTCCGCACGCTGGAGGCGGACCGGGAGCGGGCACTCAGGGCGACGCCACAATCCAATCTCCAGGCAAAACCCGGGATATCAGCCAAAAAGGACGCTGGACGCGCAGCCGCCGCGAGGTCGGCGGAGACCGCCCTCGGGTCCCGGCGCCCAATTTCGCGGGCCAAGGGAAGACTGCCGTTGCCCGTGGTTGGCCGGGTCAAGGGCCGCTATGGGGAGGTGATTCGCCCCGGAATCACCCGAAAGGGCATCGAGATCGAAACGGCAGCCAAGGCCCAGGTCGTGGCGCCCTATGACGGCAAGGTGGTTTTTGCCGGGAATTTCAGGGGTTACGGGCAGCTATTGATCATCGAACACAGCGAAGGATATCATAGCCTGCTTGCGGGGATGACCCGCATCAACGGCACACCGGGACAGTGGTTATTGGCAGGTGAACCGGTGGGGGTCATGGGACCGGCGGCTCAGGAGAAGCCGTCGCTGTATGTCGAATTTCGGCGGAAGGGGCGGCCCATCAATCCCCTTCCTTGGCTCGTAGCTCAGACAAAGTAAGGCGAAAACATGAAAAAGGTTGTCTTCTCGGCACTGACCGCGGCATTGGCCGTCACCCTGTTGATCGGCTCCCCGGCGGTGGCCGATACGAAGAACAACGCCGACACCTATCGACTCCTCAACCTGTTTGGTGACGTGTTCGAACGGGTGCGGGCCGAATATGTGGAGAAAGTTTCGGATGAGGAACTGATCGAAGCGGCCATTACCGGCATGCTGACATCTCTGGACCCCCACTCCAGCTACCTCAATGCCAAGAACTTCAAGGACATGCAGGTCCAGACCCGCGGCAAGTTCGGCGGATTGGGCATCGAAGTGACCATGGAAAACGGCTTCGTCAAGGTGGTCTCGCCCATCGATGACACGCCCGCCTCGCGGAGCGGCATCAAGCCCGGCGATTTCATCACTCACCTGGATGGCAAACCGGTCCTCGGGCTCACGCTTGGAGAGGCAGTGGAACTCATGCGGGGCAAGGTGGGCTCGGACATCAAGCTGACCATCAAGCGCGAAAATACCGCGGCCTTCGACGTCACCATCACCCGGGCAGTGATCCCGCTCCGGACAGTGCGCTCACGAGTTGAGGGCGACATCGCCTACGTCCGGATTTCATCTTTCAGCCAACCGACGACCGACGGCCTCAACAAGGCCATGGCGAAACTCAAGACCGAACTGGGTGACAAATTCAAAGGCGTGGTCCTCGATCTCCGTAACAACCCGGGCGGCCTCCTGGATCAGGCGGTTGGCGTCTCCGACGCGTTCCTGGAACAGGGTGAAATCGTCTCGACCCGCACCCGCGAGAAAGAGCAGCATCAGCGGTTCAATGCCCGACCCGGCGATTTGGCCGACGGCAAACCCATCGTCGTGCTGATCAACGGCGGTTCGGCTTCGGCTTCCGAGATTGTCGCCGGCGCCCTGCAGGACCAAAAGCGAGCGATCATTCTCGGCACCAAATCCTTCGGGAAAGGTTCGGTGCAGACCATCATGCCATTGGGCCGTCACGGCGCCATGCGGTTGACCACGGCGCGCTACTACACGCCGTCGGGCAGGTCGATCCAGGCCGTCGGTATCGATCCTGATATCGCCGTCGAACAGGCCCGTGTCGAGCGGGTCAACAACGGCGAGCGCCGCCGGGAATCGGATCTCCGCGGCGCGCTGCAGAACGAAGGCGAGGGCAGTGGTGGCGCCCAGTCCGCGCAGACCGAGGAGCGGCAGGACTTCCAACTTCAGCGCGCCCTCGATCTGCTGCAGGGTGTGTCGCTGTTCAATCAGCTTCTGAAGGGATAATCGGAGGCGACATCGGCAAACCTCTGAAAGGCGGCGGATGGCCGGCAAAGACGACGAAGACGATCCCGAGAAAGCAGCCAAGCGCAAAAGGCTGGTTCCGATCGCCGACCGGGCGGCGGCATCAGCGCCCACCCAACGTGCGGCTCCGGCCCAGCCGGCGCAATAGACTCCCTTGACCTTCCGCCAATGTCCGACCCTAAACAGGAACTGCCCTACCGTCCCTGCGTCGGCGTACTGATGTTCAACGATGAGGGCCGGGTATTTGTCGGCAAGCGGATCGACATACCGGAACTCGCCTGGCAAATGCCGCAGGGCGGTATCGACGAGGGAGAAACACCTGATCAGGCGGCGCTGCGCGAGCTCGAAGAGGAGATCGGGACAGGAAATGTCGAGTTGGTGGCGGAAACAGAGGATTGGATCAATTACGACCTGCCTGACGAGTTGGCCGGCAAGGTGTGGAAGGGCCGGTATCGGGGACAAACTCAAAAGTGGTTCGCCGCTCGGTTTCTTGGCGCGGACACGGAAATTGATGTCCAGGGCGTTGCAAAGCCGGAATTCGGCGATTGGCGGTGGGCGGGGCTTGATGAACTGCCGTCGCTGATCGTTCCATTCAAGCGCAAGGCATACGAACTGGTGGTTGCGGAATTCCGCGGAATCGTCGTCAAATCCAATTAAATCAATGGCCGGAACGGTCGATTTCGGGGTTCACGGAAAATGAAACGGTTTTCGCGGACACGATGGTTGGCGGGGGGTGTCCATTGTGTTAAGACAGCGCGCTTTTTTGCTGTTTCTTGGTGGAACGATCTGGTTTGATCGCCTGGAAAATCGACGCCGATTGACATTCCAACTTTAGAGAGTTTTGCACGGACGACGCGGTCCTTGGGACCGCTTCGGTAAAAGTATCGTCGGGAGAGCACGACAATGGTAGGCACGGCCGCAGTTGCCATGGAAGAACCGATCCGCGAGGAGGTGGAGGACGTTGTCATCCGCTTCGCCGGGGACTCTGGCGACGGCATTCAGATTACCGGGGGTCAGTTCACCCAAACCACCGCGCTGGCCGGAAACGACCTGGCAACCTTCCCGGACTTTCCGGCTGAGATCAGGGCGCCCGCCGGCACGACGTTCGGGGTTTCGGCCTTTCAAATTCACTTCGGATCCCGTGACATCAGGACCGCCGGCGATGCACCGGACGTGCTGGTTGCGCTGAACCCGGCGGCGCTGAAGGTCAACCTCGGCGATTTGCGGGATGGCGGCCTGATCGTCGCGGATACTGGCGCGTTCACCGACCGGAACCTGAAAAAGGCCGGCTTCGACGAGAACCCGCTCGAAAATGACAGCCTCGCCAACTACCGGGTTGTCGCTATCGATGTTTCCAAAAACACCTTGGAAGCAGTCAAGGATGAGGGCCTCAGCCAGAAGGAAGCGCTTCGCTGCAAGAACATGTGGACGCTGGGCCTTGTCTATTGGCTCTACGACCGCAACCGCAAACCGACGTTCGACTGGCTTACCGGCAAGTTCACGAGCCGCCCTGAAATCGCCAACGCCAACATTGCCGCCGTGAATGCGGGCCATGCGTTCGGCGAAACCATGGAAGTGTCCGACGGCGGGGTCGCCTATACGGTCTCGGCGGCCGAAATCGATCCCGGCCTTTATCGAACGGTTACCGGGATCGAGGCGCTTTCCTGGGGTCTGATCGCCGGCTCTCAATCGACCCAACTCGATTTGTTTTTTGCCGGCTACCCGATCACACCGGCCTCGGCGGTGCTTCACACGCTGTCGCGTCTCAAGGAATTCGGCGTCATCACATTCCAGGCCGAGGACGAGATCGCCGCTGTCTGCTCGGCCATTGGCGCGTCCTATGCCGGCAATCTCGGTGTGACGGCGAGTTCCGGCCCGGGCATCGCACTCAAGACCGAAGCCATCGGCCTCGCCATCTCCGTGGAACTGCCCCTCGTGGTGATCAACGTCCAGCGCGCGGGCCCATCGACCGGTATGCCGACGAAGACCGAACAATCCGATCTGCATCAGGCGGTCTATGGCCGAAACGCAGACAGCCCGCTCGCGGTCATCGCGGCCAAGTCGCCCGCCGATTGCTTCGAGGTCGCCATCGAGGCGGCCCGGATCGCGACCAAGTACATGACCCCGGTAATGCTGCTGGCCGACGGCTATCTCGCCAACGCGTCGGAACCGTGGCGGATTCCCGACGCGACAGCCATCGAAGCCAGCCCGGTTTCCTTCCATACCAACCCGGAGGATTTCCATCCCTTCCTGCGGGATGAAACGACCTTGTCGCGCGCGTGGGCGGTTCCCGGAACGCCGGGTCTCGAGCACCGGATTGGCGGTATTGAGAAGTCCTATTCCACGGGCAACATTTCCTACGAGCCCGAAAACCACCAGAAAATGACCGACACCCGCCATGCCAAAATCGACGGCATCGCCAAGGACATCCCGGACCAGACGGTGGAACTGGGCAGCCAGGGCGGCAAAATGGCGCTGGTCGGCTGGGGCTCGACATTTGGTCCGATCAACCGCGCGGTTCAGATCTTGCGCGCGGACGGCCACGACGTGTCCCACATCCACATCCGTCACATCTGGCCGCTGCCCGCCAACCTGGAGAGCCTGCTCGGCGGCTATGAGCAGGTCCTGATTCCGGAAATGAACACCGGTCAACTGCTGACCGTACTGCGGAGCGAGTACCTGCTGCCCGCCGAGGGCCTGAACAAGGTTTCCGGCCAACCGTTCAAAGTCGCCGAGATTGTCGACGCAGTCCGTAGCCGGCTGGAGCAATAAACATGAATGTACAAACGCCGCCCGAAAAACTGACCGCCAAGGATTATGCCTCCGACCAGGAGGTCCGCTGGTGCCCTGGGTGCGGCGATTACGCCATCGTCCGCGCCATGCAAAAGACCCTGGCCGATCTTCAGTCGCCGCCGGAGAAGACCGTTTTCGTATCCGGTATCGGGTGCGCCGCGCGCTTCCCCTACTACATGGCGACCTATGGTTTTCACACCATCCACGGGCGCGCGGCCTCCCTCGCAACCGGGGTGAAACTCGCCAACCCGGACCTGGACGTGTGGGTCATCTCCGGCGACGGCGATTCGCTCTCCATCGGCGGCAATCACCTGATGCATGTGCTGCGCCGCAACGTGAACCTGCAATACATCCTGTTTAACAACGAGATTTACGGGCTCACCAAGGGTCAGTACTCGCCGACCTCCCGCCTCGGCACGCGCTCGCCGTCGACCCCGCTGGGTTCGGTCGATGCGCCGGTCAACCCGGCCTCCTTCGCCCTCGGCTGCGGCGCGAAGTTCATCGCCCGATCGATCGATTCCTCACAGAAGCACCTGCCCGAGGTCTTCGCCCGCGCCCACACCCACCAAGGCGCGTCGTTCGTCGAGGTGTTCCAGAACTGCATCGTCTACAATGACGGGGTGTACTCTTCGTTCACCGAGAAGAGTGCCGCCGAAGACAACCAGTTGATCGTCGAGCACGGCAAGCCGCTGGTCTTCGGCAAGGAGCGCGACAGGGGCATCCGGCTCAACCCCGGCACCATGGAGTTGGAGGTGGTGACCATCGGCAAAAACGGCATCACCATCGGTGACGTTCTGGTTCACGACGAGACCAACAAGCTGGTCGCGACCCTGCTGGTGGAGATGGAGCGTCCGGCATTCCCGGTCGCCATCGGCGTGCTCTACTGCAATCCCAGCGAGACCTACGACGGCGCGGTCCGCAACCAGGTCGAACTGGCCCAGTCAAAGGGCGGCAAGCCCGACCTCAACGCGCTTATGCGCAGCGGCCCCACCTGGACCGTCGACTGACCGCACGCCAGGCCAATGGCGGATCCGGGAAGGACCGCCAGGCGAACGCAGTTGTTTTCGGCCGCGTTGGTGCTCGCCGAGACGGCGGTGCTCACAGCCGTGACGGCCCCTGCTATGGCCCCCCGCTACGGCCCCCCGGAACCACCATGCCAATCCTCCCTGGCACGAAGTAACCGACGGACGACGCGTGAGGCGGCGTCTCCGCTTTCGGCGTCATGATTTTGGTGTGGCGGCCGGCCCGTTGCTTTTTGCCGGCTGATCCGCCTGGCGGCTCATATCATCGACAAAATGGCCGGACATGACCGGATTTATTTGATTTGACCCTACTTGCCGCCCGGCCGCCAGCCTGTCGGGGCCAGCTCGAAACCGTCGAACTCGAAGGCTGGCGCAACGATGCAACCCGCCAACGTCCATTCGCCGAGGCTTTCGGCCGACTGCCAGGCATCGGCCGGAACCACGAGTTGCGGCGCCTGGCCGGCCGCGAGATCGGTTCCCAGAATGTGGCTGACCGCGGCAGCACCGTCATGGGAGATGGATAGCCGCAACGGCGCCCCGTCGTAAAAATGCCAGATTTCCGTCGCATCCACCCGGTGCCAGGCGGACGTCTCACCCGCGCGCAACAGATAGTAGATTGAGGTGACCGCGCCACGGCCGCCCTCCGCCGGGGCATGGCGGTAGATCTCCTTGTAGCAGCCGCCCTCGGGATGAGGCTCCAGGCCGAGAGCGGCAATGACGGAGTCGGCATCGGTGGTCATGGATAAGCCATAGCGCGCCGCGGGTCGGCGTGCAATCGGCGGCGTACCTGTTGCGCCACCGGTTGTGATATGCTCGGCCCATGTGGCTCGATGTCATTGATCTTAGGGACTTTTATGCCTCCCCGCTGGGACGGGTCGCGCGGCGCATGATCCGCGAACAGATACGCAATAGCTGGCCGGACGTAACCGGCCAGACCGTCGTCGGGGTGGGGTTTGCAACCCCTTATCTCGGTCAGTACCGGCAGGAGGCGCACCGGGTGATTGCCGCCATGCCGGCACCGCAAGGCGTCATCCACTGGCCGATCGGGGGTCCTGGCGAAACCATGCTTTGCGAGGAGGCCGAACTGCCGTTGCCCGATCTGTCGGTTGACCGGCTGATCATGGTTCACGCGATCGAGTACGCCGAACAGGTACGGCCGCTGATGCGCGAGGTTTGGCGGGTGCTCGCCGGTAATGGGCGGCTGTTGGTTATCGCGCCCAACCGCCGTGGAATTTGGGCGCGCCTCGACAGAACCCCGTTCGGCTTCGGGAGGCCGTACACCAATTCCCAGCTCTCCCGGCTGCTCCGGGACACCATGTTCGCACCGGTCTCCCGGGCCGGCGCGCTTTACGTGCCGCCCGCCCGCTCGCGGCTGATCCAATCATCGGCGCGCGCCTGGGAGAATGTCGGGGTCAGGTGGTTTAAAGGTTTCGGCGGCGTGGTCATGGTCGAGGCCAGCAAACAGATCTATGCCGCAACCCCCGCGGGTGAGGTTGCCCGGCGGCGCTCCTACGCCACCGCGACCAACCAGTAGTCCTTAGGACCGATTGAGCAGAAAGACCGCCTGTTCGCCCATTAAATTGGCGAAAAACATGCTGGAGCCGATCCCGCGGGCGCGGCCGGTACTGTCCAGTGAGATGCTGCGCTCGATGGTGATATTCATTTCGTCACACAGCAGGATGAAATCCTTGATGGTGCAGAAGTGGATATTGGGCGTGTCGTACCATTGGTCGGGAAGCGACTCGTTCACCGGCATCCGTCCCTGAAGGGCGAGGCCCACCCGGCACCGCCAGTGGGCGAAATTGGGGAAAGAGACAATCGCCCGCCTGCCGATCCTAAGCATGTTTTCAAGCACCTGTTTCGGCGCCATGGTCGCCTGCAGGGTCTGGCTCAACAGCACGTAGTCGAAGGCGGCTACCGGATAATCGTCGAGATCCGTTTCCGCGTCGCCCTGTATGACGGGCAGGCCGGCCGATACGCAGGCATTCACCCCTGACGTCGATAGCTCGATCCCGCGGCCGTCTACCTGTTTGAAGTGGACCAGGTAGTCCAGCAGTTCACCATCGCCGCAGCCGACGTCGAGCACCCTGGATCCCGGCTCCACCATATCGGCGATAAGCTGCAGATCGACGCGGATGGCGTCCCGACGGGCTTCGGACTCTTTGCGTGCCATATTCATCGTCGCGGCCTCCACTTAACCCAAGAGGCCCCGTTGTTCGGCGGCGCCATCGAGGAATCCGCGGAGCACCCGCCAAAACTCCGGCTCATCGAGGAGGAATGCATCGTGCCCGTTATCGGTCTCGATCTCGGCAAAGCTGACACTCGCGGCGGCTGCATTCAGCGCCTTCACGATGTGGCGGCTCTCGGCGGTGGGATACAGCCAGTCGGTGGTGAACGAAATCACGCAGAACCGGGCATTGGTCTCCTGGAACGCCTGGGCCAGAACCCCGTCGTAGCGCTCGGCCAGGTCGAAGTAATCCATCGCCCGGGTGATGTAGAGGTACGAGTTGGCATCGAAGCGGTCGACGAATGTGCTGCCCTGATGGCGCAAATAGCTCTCCACCTGAAAATCGGCGTCGAAACCGTAGGTCACGGAATCCCGATCCTGGAGCTTGCGGCCAAACTTCGAATGCAGGGATGCTTCCGACATATAGGTGACGTGCGCGACCATACGCGCGATCGCAAGCCCCCGGTGCGGGACCACGCCCTGGCGATGGTAGTCCCCCGAGCGCCAGTCGGGATCGGCGGTGATCGCTTGGCGGCCGGTTTCGTGAAACGCGATGTTCTGCGCCGAATGCAGCGCCGAGCAGGCGATGGGCACGGCCGAAAATACCCGGTCCGGGTAAATTGCAGCCCACTCCAGCACCTGCATGCCCCCCATGGAGCCGCCGATGACGCAGAACAGGCCCGGAATGTCCAACGCGTCCAACATCATGGCCTGCGCGCGAACCATGTCGGCGATCGTGATCACCGGGAACGAGAGGCCCCAAGGCTCGCCTGTCTCGGGATTTGTCTCCTTGGGTCCGACGGTGCCCATGCAGCCCCCGAGAATATTGGAGCAGATGACGAAGTATTTGTCGGTATCGAGGATTTTGCCGGGGCCGACGACCACTTCCCACCAGCCCGGCCGGCCGGTTATCGGATGATCACCGGCAACATACTGATCGCCACTCAACGCGTGACAAACAAGAATGGCGTTTGACTTGGAATCGTTGAGCGTCCCGTAGGTCTCGAACGCCATCGGGAAATCCCTGAGCTCCACCCCGCAATCCAGGCGCAGAGGTTCATCCACGCCCAATTGAATGGAGCGATGGGAAATCTCGGGTGCCTCGAACCCTGCCGCAGAATGTTCGTCCGGCGCAGTCATTGCCTCGTCCGCCCAAATTCAGAATTCGCTTCCACCGACCCGGCCACCCGCGCAGGCCGCGCAAAATCAGCCCAACCCGGCGGCGGAAAGGCCTCATAGCTATGAATCATCCCGGTAAGTGTCAATGTTTTCTTTGATTTTACAGATGCCTAGGACTATCACTGTCGCCTTTCCCGGGCCCAGGAGGTGGGGTCCGGCCCACAGTTTGGAGCAGACAAATGACCGGCGGTGCGACCGGCCCCAGGCCCCTTCCGGGCCTCCTGGATATCGCCCCCTATGTGGGCGGGGAATCCGAAATTGAGGGCGTGGACCGGGTCATCAAACTGGCTTCCAACGAGGGCGCCTTCGGCCCCTCGCCGAAGGCCATGCAGGCCCTCAAGGATACGGCGGGCGAGGTCTCCCGCTACCCGGACGGTGATTCACAAAAATTGCGTGCCGCGCTCGCCGCCAAGAATGGCATCGATATGGAGCGGATCGTCGTCGGCGCCGGATCGGACGATCTGATCACCCTCCTCTGCCGGGCTTACGCCGGGGTCGGCGACGAGGTGTTGTTTACCGCTCACGCGTTTGCCATGTACCCCATCTATGCCCGGGGAGTGCGGGCGACGCTGGTCGCGGCGCCGGAAGATGGGATTACGGCCGACGTGGACAATTTGTTGGAACGGGCGGGCGGGAACACCAAATTGCTCTTCCTCGCCAACCCCAACAATCCCACCGGCACCTACCTCCCGGTCGACGAGATCAAGCGGCTGCGCGCCGGCCTGCCGGACCATGTGCTTGTGGTCCTGGATGCCGCGTATTGCGAGTACGTGAGCAAGAACGATTACGAGCCGGGTATCAATCTGGTCGACGGATCGGACAATATCCTGATGCTCAGGACGTTCTCGAAAATCTATGGTCTCGGCGGGCTGAGGATCGGCTGGTGCTACGGGCCCGAAATGGTCATCGACGTTTTGAACCGGCTGCGAAGCCCGTTCAACGTCTCCCACTCAGGCCAGGCGGCGGCGCTTGCCGCCCTCGGCGATGATGAGTTCGTCGAGATGTCCCGCAAGCACAACGACGCGTGCCGCGAATGGACCACCAACGCGCTGCGCAATATCGGGATCACCGTTCCGGACGGCGTTTGCAACTTCGTCCTTGCCCGATTTGCCGAAGAACCGGGAAAAAACGCCGAGGCCGCAGACGCCTTTCTTCGCGCCAGGGGCATCATCGTCCGGCGGATGGGCGGCTATGGCTTGCCGGACGCACTTCGCATCTCCATCGGCACGGACGAAGAGATGAAGAGGGTGGTCGACATCCTCACTGAATTCATGGAGGCGTGATGTCTGACGGCCAGATCCATTTCCAGCGGATTGCACTGATCGGTATCGGGCTGATCGGCTCGTCGCTGGCGCGCGTCATCAGGCGGGACGGCCTCGCCGACCACATCGCGGTGGGCGACATCAATTCCGGGCATTGCGCCAAAGCGCTCAAGCTCGGGATTGCCGATAGCGCCGGCGAAGACGCGGCCGAGGCGGCCAAGGATGCGGACCTCGTGATCATATGCGCCCCCATCGGCACCTACGCCTCCATCGCCGAGACCATCGCGCCCGTGCTGAAGCCGGGGGCCATCCTCAGCGATGTGGGTTCGGTCAAACAGGCGGTGCTGCGCGACTTATCCCCGCACGTTCCGGAAGGCGTGCATCTGATCCCCGCCCATCCCGTCGCGGGCACCGAGCACTCGGGCCCCGAATCCGGCTTTCCGGAGCTGTTTGACGGCCGGTGGTGCGTGCTGACGCCGCCCGAGGGCGCCGACGAAGCGGCGGTTGAAAAGGTTGCGGCCTTCTGGCGGAGCGCCCGCTCGATGATCGAGATGATGGACCCGGAGCATCATGATCAGGTGATGGCCGTCACTTCGCACCTGCCGCATCTGATCGCCTACACCATCGTCGGCACCGCAACGGATCTGGAAAAAAGCCTGCGTAACGAGGTGATCAAGTTCTCGGCCAGCGGCTTCCGCGATTTCACCCGGATCGCCGCTTCCGATCCGATCATGTGGCGGGATGTATTCCTCAACAACCGGGATGCGGTGTTGGAGATTCTACAGCGGTTCAACGAGGATCTGACGGCCTTGCAGCGGGCCATCCGCTGGGGCGAGGCTGAAACCCTGCACGAACTCTTCTCGCGGACCCGCGAAATCCGCCGCGGGGTTATCGACGCCAAACAGGCGTAATCCGCCTCAGCGAAGAAAGCGCAGCTGATTTGTTTCGCCTGCCCGCTCCGGCCACCGGATTTCGGGGATTTCCATCAGCGGCACCGGTCCGGCGGATAATTTCCGGTCTTGAACCGACAGCGGCAGGCTGAGCACCCGGGGTCCGCCGCCGGCCGGCCGCTTGGCCAACGACCCCAGCACCAGCTTTGCCATCGCCGCGTCACGCGTACGGATTATGTCGGCCTCACGCAGCGCATCGATGGCGCCAAGGAATCCTTCGAGCCGCGCCGTCATTGCGCCGATGGGCTGCAGGTTCCGGTCCAGCGCCAGGGTGCCGCTGGCCTGAACGCCGAGCTGTCCATAACGTATATCCACTTTATCGAGTTCCAGCGTACCGCCCTGATCCCGCCACGCGCCGAGGCTCTCGAGGACATTTTCCAGCGGAAAGTCACCCACCAGCCGCGCCTCGAGCAAAACGCGCTGAAGCGCGCTGCCGAGGGGCAGGCGCACGAGCGCGGGCGCGTTCACCCCTTCGGCGATAATGGTAAACCGGAGACCGGGGGTGAACCGCTCGCCATCGCCGCCCGGCCGCCGCTCGGCGCTCAGCCGGGCACTCGCGACGGCATAGGCAGGCCGCTTCCGGCTGTTCTTGAGGTCGATCTGCTGCAAATCCAGGGACAGAAACTCAGGAAACCCCTCGGAATCGAATGCCGCAGCGGCCCGTACCCGGCCGGTCTCCCCGCTCAACGCCTGCCGGCCGGGGCCCGAACCGAACTCGAAACTGTGTTCCCCGGTGAGTTCGATCCGAAAATCCCGCCGGCGCCACGGCGCCACTTCCGCAACCGCGCGCGCAAACCCGGCAGACCAAGCGGCTTGGCCGGAACCGGGCGGCGGCGAAAAATCGAGTTTGGGATCCGCGGCGATCAACTTGAAGGCCAGGGGATAACCGCCGATTTCAAGCTTGCCAACCCTTGCCGACAATCCCGAAGCGGGTCTTTGAGCGATCCATTCCTCGGCGCCGGCCTTTAGTTGCGAGGCGCCGGCAAACCAGAGGACGGTATAGACCAGCGCGGCAATCGCGATGGCAACCCCTCCGATCAAACCGTAACGGACAAGCTTCGGATGGCGTGGGGGCTCATAAGGCACCGCCGCGGGAGGAGCGGGCCGCCCTCGGCGCGGGGATCTATCCATGACGCAAAACCGCCGGACAAGTCATGGCCTATATATAGGCGGGCCGGACAAAGGTATCGAGTTCGTTTGTGGTGGTGTAAACAGATGTCGACCCCCCACCTCCGCCGGACCCCAACCGCGTGACCACACCTCCCAGCCCGCCGGACCCACCCGGCTCCCTGCAATCCGCCTGGATCTCCGCCATGCCGGCAGTGTTCGTCTTTCTGTGGAGCACTGGTTTCATCGGCGCCAAGTTCGGGTTGCCGTTCGCCGAGCCATTCACGTTTCTCGCCGTGCGGATGGCGGTCGTCGCGGTTCTTCTGATTCTGATCGGTCTCGCGTTCAAGGCACCCTGGCCGAAGGATTTGCGGTCGGTGTTTCACATCGCCGTGGCGGGGTTGCTGGTGCAGGGCGCCTATCTCGGCGGTGTCTTTGCGGCCATCGACGCCGGACTGTCAGCGGGATTGAGCGCCTTGATCACCGGCTTGCAGCCCGCTCTGACTGCCTGCGTGGTGGGGCCGCTGTTGAAAGAACGGGTCACCCCCCGCCAGTGGCTGGGTGTGCTGCTTGGCTTCGTCGGTGTCGTCCTGGTGGTCGCTAACCGCATAGAGGTCGGCGCCGGCGCCTGGACCGGGACCGGCCTCGCGACCGTCGCACTGCTCGGCATTACCGCCGGAACCCTATACCAAAAGCGGTTCTGCGCCGACATGGATCTACGATCCGGTTCGGCGATCCAGTTCTCGGTCACCTGCCTCGCCATGACCGGCCTCGCCTTCGCGTTGGAAACCCGGGAAATCCAATGGGCGGGCGAATTCATCTTCGCGATTGCCTGGCTGGTGGTCGTCCTTTCACTGGGCGCGGTCACGCTGCTCTACATCCTGATTAAGCGCGGGGCGGCGGCAAAAGTCGCGAGCCTTTTTTACCTCGTACCGCCGGTGACCGCCTTGATGGCGTTCTTCCTGTTCGACGAACGATTGGGCGTTCAGGAATTGATTGGAATGGGCATTGTTGTGGCCGGGGTCGCCCTTGTCACCCGCGAAAAGGCTTAGGCGTCGTTCGCCAGTTTTTTCAACAGCCGGATGAGCTGTCGGCGCTCATCGTCGGTTAGACCGCCCCCGATCCGCGCCTCGTGATCCGCGACCATAGGCTTCAGCCGAGCCAGCATTTCCTGTCCCGAGTCCGTCAACACAAGGGCGTAAGACCGCCGGTCGACAGGTGATGCCCTGCGTTCGACGATGCCCCGGGATTCGAGCGTATCGATAACCGCAACCATGGTGGAGCGTTCGATCCCGACCGCCCGGGCGAGCGCGGATTGGGTCAGACCGGGATTCGCACCGATCAAGGCGATGACGCCGAATTGGCCCGGCGTGATCTGCTCCCCGGCCATCTGGCCGGCAAAATCGTTGAAGACGGCGACCTGGGCGCGGCGTAAATGATAGCCGACCAGCGATACCAGGACATCGAAATCCAGTTCGTCATCATCGCCGGTTCGGCGCGCCATCAGCACGCTGTCATCCACGACCGCGAACTACCGGTTCGGGTTGGAAACGATGGCATATGGGCGGGTGCAAAACGGCGACACCATAGGTCCGCCGCCGCGAATTGTCCACGAACCTCCTCATGCCGCCGGCTGAGGCCGCGTCGCCTCGTGCTCCTCGGCCAGCTGCCGGAGTGCAAAGCGCTGAATCTTGCCGGTCGCGGTCTGCGGCATGGCGTCGACAAAATACATCCGCCGCGGACATTTGTAGATCGACAGCGTCGAGGTCAGATGGTCGGTCAACTCCTGCTCGACCGCGGACCGGTCCGCCGCGCCGTCGGGCCCAACCATGAACAGCGCGAGCCGGATGAGCCCATCTTCATTGGGCACCCCGACCACAGCGGCCTCGGCGACACGGGAATTCTTGAGGACTTCGGTTTCGATTTCGCCGGGCGCCACCCATTGGCCGGAAATCTTCAGCATGTCGTCGCCTCGCCCATGATATTCGTAGAAACCTTCGCTATCGCGGACGAAGACGTCGTTGGTGCAGTACCAGCTGTTCTTGAACACCGCGCGGGTCTTGTCGTCGAGGTTCCAATAGCCCTGCGCCACCGAGTCCATGCGCACCCAAAGAACGCCGGGCGTATCGTCCTCCTCGACCAACTCGCCCTGGTCATTAATCAATTTCACCTTGGTCCCGGGCGTGGGTTTGCCGGTCCGGCCCGCCTTGTGGCACTCGGGCGTCGAAGCGATGAAGAGGAAGCAAGTCTCGGTCGCGCCGATGCCCTCCAACACGGGCCGGCCCGTCGCCGCCAGCCATTCCTCGAACAAACTCGCCGGCAGTTTCTCGCCGGCCGAGACGTAGTGGCGGACGTTGCGGAACGCCTCGCCGCCGGTGACGTTCGCCCGTAGAAGATTACGATAGAACGTCGGCACGCTTAGCACGATGGTCGGCTTGAACTTCGAGATCACCTCCGCAACCGCCTTCGCGTCCGGCCAATCGGGATAGAGGATCGTCGTCGCGCCGAGATGCAACGAAGCAAGCAGGCAGTGCCCCAGCGAGAAGGCGAAAAACAGCTTCGATGAGCAATAAATCCGGTCCCCCCGCCCCATGCCGAGCGACTCGCCGAGGTGCCTCGGTGAGGTGAAGACCGTCCGCTGCGTGTGGACGACCCCCTTAGGCTTCCCGGTGGTGCCCGAGGAATACATCCAGAAAGCGGGCTCATCCCAGGCCATCTCGACAGCATCCAGAGCCGATGCTTCGGTGGCCGCAAGCTCCATCAAATCGGGAAATCCGCCGCCCTCGGCATGGGTCGTGACGACCGTCGGCTTGACCGGCAAACCATCCTCGATTTCCCCGTAGAGCCCAACGAACATGCCGTCCAGGATCAGGACGGCGCAGCTGCTGTCCTCGATGGAGTATGCCAAATCCTCCGCCGTGAGCCGCAAATTCAAGGCAACCGGAACCGCGCCGATCTTGAGCGCGCCGAGATAGGCGTAAACCAATTCAGGACGATCCAGGACCATCATCACCACCCGGTCGCCCTTCTCCACCCCGAGCGTTCGCAAGGTGTTGCCGGCCTGGTTCATGCGGTCCGCCACCTGCTCATAGGTGACCGCTTCGTCGCCGCAGAGTATCGCCACATCATGGTGCTGGCTCCGCGCCAGCGGCGGCTCCATGACGACCTCCGCCATGTTCACAACGGTCCGGGAATTCCGGTTCGGCGACCTGGTCATGCGCTCCCCTGTGTATCGAGACGGCATTTTTGGGCCGCCGCCGATGCTCCGGCACCAATATTGTTGGGCAGCCGAACTATTTCGTCAAGCGCCCCCGCGACCCGTTCGGGACCCGAGTCCGTGCTCTAGGTTTGGCGAGCGTTCCCCGTCGGCCATGATGGCGCGGACGGCGGCAAGGCCGGCAAGTCCGCATAGCAATACGGCGGCCCGAAGGCCGCCGCGATGTGCTCGTAATTTTGAGGCCGCTAGACGTCTTTGGGCTGCCGGTAGCGCCGGAAATCATCGACCCCGAGTTTGATCAGCTTGGCCGGCGCGCTCACCAACCGTGAGCCGAGACCGTAAACCACGCGGTCCCGCTCTTGGCGGGCGGCGCGAACGACGTCCGGATTCCACAGATAATTCAAACCAGTCATGACAGGTACTCCTTTATTCTTGATGTTTGGGCGGGCTCTGTCCGTGCATGTCCGTCCAGGAATATCAAAGACTTAGTGCGCGTTAACGATTGCCGCCAGCGTCAATTCGATACCTCTGATATGCAATAGCCGCATATCTCGGGAAGAGGTATTTAATTATTTAATATCAGTTAGTTATGTAGATTTATCTGCCTCTAAAGCCCCTTACTCTTGTGAAATTTCCCAATTCCACACCGTGAGCTATTCGTTTATGCAATGCTCGATGCGCGTTAGGGAGCCTTGTCCTGCCCGCGGGCGGGATATCAGCGGGAGAGATTACTTGTCGGGGCCTCCGGCCCGACATAGCTTAGGCGGGCAGTAGAGCCAACTCCGGACCCAGACGTTGCCCATGGATACCCATAGCCCAGAGGACGTCAGCAAGCTGCTCCAGGCCTCCCAGGCGCGGATCACCGCTGACGAACTGCCGGCGCTGATTGCCGGGGTCGCCGCCGCGCCCGGCGACGACGGCGGTATGGGGGACCCGGAGGCGTGGATGTCGATGGTCGCCGAGAGCCCGTCGGAACAACTGCGCGCGCATCTCCGGGCGGTTCTCGACGAGCACCCTCGGACCGAGGCCGCGGCATCCGGCAACCAATCATCGGAGCGGCTGGCTGCGCTGCGCGGCTACTTGGCCGGTCAGGAAATCGACGGCTTCATCGTTCCATTGGCCGACGAGCATCAAGGGGAATACGTCTCCAAACGAGCGCGCCGGCTGGCCTGGCTGACCGGATTTACCGGCTCGGCAGGCATTGCAATCGTCCTCAGGAATCGGGCTGCTGTCTTTGTCGACGGCCGCTACACCCTTCAGGCGGCGCAACAGGTGGATGAAGCCGCCTTTACCGTTTGTCCGATGGCGGACACCAACCCGGCGGACTGGCTTGCCGACCAGGACATCGAAGGCCGGAAGATCGGCTTCGATCCCTGGCTTCACACGGCCGATGGCGCGCTTCGGATACGGACCGCCTGCAAAATGGCCGGCGCGGAGTTTGTCGCATTGCCGCAAAACGCCATTGATGCCATTTGGGAGGATCAACCCCCACGGCCGCTCTTCCCGGTGCTCTTGCACGGTGCCGACTTCGCCGGCCGGTCCTCAGCCGAAAAACGCAACGAGATCGCCGAGGAAATGAAAAAGAAGGGTGAAAACGCGGTCGTTCTCACGGCACCGGATTCCATTGCCTGGCTTGCCAATATCAGAGGCGGCGACGTTCCTTATACGCCGCTGCCGCTGGGCTTTGGCGTCCTGCATGACAGCGGCGACCTGTCGCTGTTCGTCGACCGGCAAAAAGTCCTCCCCGAAACGGCGGCGGGCCTGGAACGGGGAATAGACACTGCGGATTACGACGACTTCGTACCGGCCCTCATGGCGCTCGGCGCGGAAAACGCCGCGGTTCGGGTTGACCCGTCCAGCGCCGCGGAAGCGGTTTTCGAGACGCTGGAAACAGCCGGCGCCGATATTCGCCGCGGCGCCGACCCCTGCGCGTTGCCAAAAGCGTGCAAAAACGCGGCGGAACTGGACGGCACCCGGCGGGCCCATATCCGGGACGGCGCGGCACTGACACGGTTTCTCGCCTGGCTGGATCGCGACGCCCTCGCCGCCGGCGCGACGGAAATGAGCGCCGCCGATCAATTGGAGGCCCTTCGACGCGAAAATAAGCTGATCCAGGGGCTGAGTTTCCCGACCATATCCGGGGCCGGGCCCAACGGGGCCATCGTCCATTACCGCGTCACGCCGGAGACCGACAGGAAATTGGAGGCCGGCACCTTGTTCCTGGTCGATTCCGGCGCGCAATATCTGGACGGCACGACCGATGTGACCCGGACGGTCGCGCTGGGTGAACCGAGCGGCGAAATGCGGGACCGGTTCACCCGAGTGCTCAAGGGCCATATCGCATTGGCGCGGGCCAAGTTTCCGGAAGGCACGTCCGGCTCGCAGCTGGATGTTCTCGCCCGCGCGCCGCTGTGGAACGCGGGCATCGATTTCGAGCACGGTACCGGGCACGGGGTTGGCAGCTATCTCGGCGTCCATGAGGGGCCCCACCGAATTTCGAAACTGCCCAACCGTGTCGGGCTGGAACCGGGGATGATCGTTTCCAATGAGCCCGGCTACTACAAGACGGACGAGTATGGGATCAGGATCGAAAATTTGGTGACCGTGGTGGAAGCCGAGGCGGTCGAGGGTTCGGAACGGAAGACATTCGGCTTCGAAACGCTTACTTGTGCACCCATCGATCGACGATTGATCGTTCGTTCGCTTCTCGACCCCGCCGAACTGGAATGGCTGAACGGCTATCATGCCTGGGTAGCGGAGGTCATCTCGCCGCTCGTCGATCCCGAAATCCGCGGCTGGCTCCAGGAAGCGACAAAGAAAATTTAGCCGCCGGTGCCGGTTGCCGGACATTGAAAGTCCTAACGGCAACCCCCAAGTGTGATGGCGGAGGAGGAGCGCGCCTTCAAGCCACGGACCGGGATATGCGCCTTGTCCCGGGCCGTCCAAGGGACCGAGGCAGAAATCGCGGCACCGGGGCTTGGCGGCATTTCCATGCTCGAAAGCGCCGGCCGCGACGCCGAACGCCAAATGGCTGAGGAGATCATGACGTGCGCGATCACATACTTCGAGGCCCGCAACTTTCAGGACATTACGGGCCAGCACACTTGATTGCTGAGCCGATATGGACAGAATAGCCGCCGATTACGCTTTTCGGGGCAGATCTGACATGACCAGACACCTCACAGCCTCCACCGGGTCCAGCGGCTAATGGCGTCCGGGCGGCACACAAAGGGCGAATCCCGGGCCAGCTCCATCTGGGGCGGCCGGTTCGAGGCGGGTCCGTCGCAAATCATGGAAGAGATCAACGCTTCCATCGATTTCGACCGGCGCCTCTACCGGCAGGATATCGCCGCCTCCAAGGCGCATTGCGAAATGCTGGTGCGTCAAGGGATCATTGCGCCCGAAGATGGGGACGCGATCCTTGGCGGGCTCGATCAGGTTCTGTCCGAAATCGAGAATGGCGATTTCGAATTCAAAGCCGCGCTCGAAGACATCCACATGAACGTCGAGGGACGGCTGGCGGAGTTGATCGGCGAGGCAGCCGGCCGGCTGCACACCGCCCGGTCCAGAAATGACCAGGTGGCGACGGACTTCAAGCTATGGGTCCGGGATACCATCGACCAACTGGATGGCGGGCTGAGGAGCTTTCAGTCGGCGCTGATCACCGTTGCCGAGGCCCACGCAGCCACGATCATGCCGGGCTACACCCATCTGCAAACCGCCCAACCAGTGACGGTCGGTCATCATCTGTTGGCCTACGTGGAAATGGCCGGGCGGGATCGGAGCCGGTTTGGCGACTGCCGGGCGCGGCTCAACGAGAACCCCTTGGGATCCGGGGCGCTGGCGGGAACATCATTGCCCATCGACCGGCAGGCGACCTCGGATGCGCTCGGCTTCGACCGGCCGGCGGCCAATTCTCTCGATGCCGTTTCGGACCGGGATTTCGCCATTGAGTTCCTGGCCGCCGCGGCCATCACCGCAACGCACCTGTCGCGACTCGCCGAGGAAATGGTGATCTGGGCCAGCGAGTCGTTTCGATTCATCACGCTCTCGGACGCCTTTTCGACCGGCAGTTCCATGCTGCCCCAGAAGCGCAACCCGGATGCCGCGGAACTGGTGCGCGCCAAATCCGGCCGCATATTCGGGACGCTGATGGGCCTGCTCACGGTAATGAAGGGCCTGCCGCTGGCCTACAGCAAGGACATGCAGGAGGACAAACAACCAGTATTTGAAACCGCCGATGCGCTCAACCTGTGCCTTGCCGCCATGACCGGCATGATCACCGACCTGCGGGTCGATGAAGATCGGATGAGGGTTGCAGCCGCCGCCGGGGGCTCCAACGCGGTCGATGTGGCGGATTGGCTGGTCAGGAATCTGGACATGCCGTTCCGCGAAGCACATCACGTGACCGGAAACCTGGTGAAACTTGCCGAAGAGAAGTCCTGCCCGCTGGAAGACCTCGAATTGGCCGACTTTCATTCCGTCGAACCCGGAATTACCGACGACATCTATTCGGTCCTGGGTCTGGAGGAATCGGTGGCCAGCAGGGTAAGCTATGGCGGGACCGCGCCCGCCAATGTGGCGGGCGCCTGCGCCGAGGCACGGCGCCGATTCCTGGACGGAGGCGGCTGATGATACGGCGACGACTGGCCTTCCTCATGGCGGCGGTTATTTTGCTGCCGGTCCTTGCCGCGTGCGGAAAAAAATCCGCGCTCGAACCGCCGCCTGACGCCAAGCAGGAATATCCCCGGCAATATCCGACCCGATAGACCGGCCAAACAGAGCTGACTGACGAATGGACCACTTCGAATACCGCGACGGCGTCCTTCACGCCGAGAACGTGCCCCTCGACCGCATCGCCGATGAGGTTGGGACGCCGTTCTATTGCTATTCGACGGCCACGATCGAGCGGCATATCGGGGTCTTCATGGACGGCCTCGCGCCCCTCGACGCAACGGTGTGCTATTCGGCGAAGGCGAACTCCAATTTGTCGGTTCTGAAGATCCTCGCCGCAAACGGCGCCGGCACCGACGTGGTTTCGGGCGGTGAACTCACCCGGGCCCTCAGGGCCGGCATGTCGCCCGACAAGATCGTGTTTTCGGGCGTCGGCAAGACCGGGGACGAAATCCGCCAGGCCATCCAGGCGGATATCCTGCAGATAAACGTCGAATCGGAACCGGAGCTCGAGGCCGTCAACCGGGTCGCCGGAGAACTCGGAAGGACCGCGCGCGCCGCCGTCCGACTTAATCCCGATATCGACGCCGGATCTCATGACAAAATCTCCACCGGACGCCGGGAAGACAAGTTCGGCGTCGAATGGACCCGGGCTCACGAAGTGTTTACCGCCGGCGCGGCCTTGCCGCATGTCGAGTTGGTCGGCCTCGCCATGCACATCGGCTCACAGCTCGCCGATCTCCAGCCTTACCGGGATGCCTTCACCCGGCTGCGCGACGTAACTGCGATGCTGCGGGCCGGCGGCTTTGAGATCCGCACCCTGGATCTCGGCGGCGGATTGGGCACCCCTTACGACGACACGCCGATGCCCAGCCCGGCCGAGTACGGCGCCATGGTAAGAGACGTCATCGGAGATCTCGACTGCCGATTCCTATTCGAACCGGGCCGCGTGATCGCCGGAAATGCAGGCGTTTTGGTGAGTCGCGTGGTCTACGTCAAGGAAGGGGCCACGCGGCGGTTTCTAATCCTCGACGCGGCCATGAACGATCTAATCCGCCCGGCTTTGTACGACGCTTCGCATACCATCGTTCCAATCACCGAATCGGCGGATAAGGAGCGCGAACCGGCGGATATCGTGGGTCCGGTCTGCGAGACCGGAGACACGTTCGGCGAACAAATTCCCATGCCGGAGATGAAATCCGGCGATCTCGTGGCGTTTCGGACCGCGGGTGCCTACGGCGCGGTCATGGCCTCGACCTATAATTCTCGTGCGCTGGTACCTGAAATATTGGTCAACGGCGATCAATTTGCAGTTGTCAGAGAACGCATAGAGGTAGACGATTACTTGGCCCACGAGACCATCGCGCCCTGGCTAAACGGTTGATCCGTCCGGGGCCCGGTGGGGGCATGGGCTTCGACGTGCATATATGATGGCGAATTTGCGCCGCGCGAGCGACGGAACCCGGCCAAAGGGGACGTTGAATCAGGCATGAAAATCAAGCGTGGACCGCTATTTGGTTTATATCTCAGGCTCGCCCGAGCGGGCCTGCATTTCGAAGACCTGTGGCCGCGCCTGTGGCCGGCGGCCGGCCTGACGGGGCTGCTGCTCGCCCTGGCCCTGTTCGATGTCCTGCCGCTGCTGCCCGTTTGGCTGCATGCCTTCATCGTCATCGCCTTTCTGGTGGCCATTGCCGGCCTGCTCCAACGGGTGGTGACCCGTGTGCCGACCGTCGGCGATATCCGGGCCCGCCACCGGATCGAAACCGATAGCGGCCTGGACCACCGACCGCTCACCGCCCTCGACGACGAACTTGCAGCCGGATCGGATGACCCCGCCGCGCAGGCGCTGTGGACCGCCCATCGGCGCCGGATGGCCGAACGGGCCGACGAACTTAGACTGAATTTGCCGAGGGCCGGCCTGACCCGGCGAGACCCGTGGGCGGTTCGCGCCGGGCTGGTGCTGATTGTGCTGATCGGCTTTGTCGCCGCCGGCAATCAGCCGGTCGAGCGTATCTCCCGTGCACTGGTGCCACCCCTCGATTTGGACGCCTTTCAGCAGCGCGTCGCCTTTGACGTCTGGATAACGCCTCCCGCTTACACCCAGGCCGCGCCGATTTATTTCGGCACCGGCAAACGAGCCGAAAGCCCGGCCGCGGCGACGGACGCCCGGACCGTCCGCGTCCCCGCCGGCAGCACGGTCCTGGTTCAGGTCTCCGGCGGCGGACAGATACCGTCATTGCTCATCGACGAGACGGCGACCGAACTCAACCGGGTCGAGGCCGATGGCTATCACCTGGAGGCGGAAATTACCGAGGGATCGCGCCTCAGCCTTGAGCAAAAGGGCCGCGAACTGGCGGCCTGGGATATAGAGGTGATCGCCGACAAGGCACCGGTGGTGACCTTCACGGCGGCGCCCGAAACCAATAACGAACTCAAGCTTCGGCTGCCGTTCGAGGCGACGGATGATTACGGTCTGAAGAGCGTCACCGCCTCCGTCCGCCGGCTTGATGGCGAGCCCATCCCGGACGGCGAAAGCGAAATGACCCTCCGCCTCCCCTTCCCGGGCGAGGGGTCGACCTCGGCCAAGGGAAAATCGTCCCACGATCTGACCTCGCATGTGTGGGCGGGTCTGCCGGTGCTGGTCCACCTGATCGCGACCGACGAGCGCGGCCAGACCGGTGTCAGCGCGGTGGAACCGGTGGTTCTTCCCGAACGCCGCTTCACCCACGTCGTCGCCCGGGAACTGGTCGAGGTGCGCAAACACCTCAAAGCCACGAAACAAAACCGGCTTCTCAGCGCCTTGAAGCTGGACAACATCAGCGACGAGCCCCACCGCTTCCAGGACAATACCTCGGTGTACCTGGCCATCCGGGTGGCGCGCGAACGTTTGGCGCGGGACAAAAAGACCGGCACGGTCTCGGGCGTTCAAAAGATGCTCTGGGATATCGCCTTGCAGCTTGAAGAAGGCTTGTCGGCATTGGCCAGCCGGGACCTCCGGGCGGCGCAGGAAGCCCTCCGCGAAGCGCTTGAGAACAACGCCAGCCTGGAGGAACTGGAGCGTTTGATGGACGAGGTCCAGCGGGCGCTGGAACGGTTCCTGTCGGCGCTGATGCAGCAGCTCGAGCAAAACGGCGAAGTGCCGCAGCTGGACCCCAACACGCAGACCATGTCCAACGAGGAATTTCAGCGGATGCTGGACCGGGCGCGGGAACTGATGCGCCAGGGGAACCGGGATGCGGCGCGGGAAATGATGGCGCAGCTTCAGCGGATGCTGGAGAGCCTGCGGGGGGCCCAGGCCCAAAACCGACAGCAGCAGCGGCAGTCCCGCGAAGCACAAGAGGCGATGCGTGAGCTTCAGGGCATCATTCAACGTCAACAACGCCTCCTGGACGACACCTTCCGGCGCTCACAGGAAGGCGAGACCGGGGATGCGCCCCTCGAACAAAGCCAGGAAGAGCAGGAAGGCATCCGCCGTCAGTTGGGCGAACTCATGCAGCGTTTCGGCGAGATGATGGGGCAGGTTCCGCAAAACCTCGGCCAAGCGGAACGCTCCATGCGGCAATCGGAGCAGGCGCTTGGTCAGGGCCAACCCTCGCAAGCGGTTGGTCCCCAGACCAAGGCATTGGAAGCGCTGCGCCAGGGTGCCCAGAATGCCGCACGGGCCTTCGCCCGGCGGCTGGGTCGCGGCAACCGGTTCGGGCGTTCAGGCCGGATCGGCCGCTTCCAGGGACCTGAGCTCAGAGGGTTGCGGCCCGGCAACAGGGATCCGTTCGGACGTCCGGCGGACGAAGACGGCACCACCGGCACCGCCACCGGAAATGTCGAGATTCCGGGCGAATCCGAAATTCAGCGCGCCCGGGAAATCCTTGATGAGCTTCGCAAGCGGGCCGGTGATCTTTGGCGGCCCGAACTGGAACTGGAATACATCGAGCGCTTGCTCAAGCGCTTCTAGAGCAGTTTCCGGCTCTCGGGCCTCGGTCTTGCGAATTGCGCGCAGGCCGTCCGTCAGGGCCTCGCCGAGGCGGGCGGTCAGCCGCATGCCGGTCAAACAAAGACCGAGCGGGGCCGCCTCCCTTGCGGCAAACGGTTCGGCCCGCGCACCGGTCCGGCCTCCCCGTGGGTCCCGGTGTGTCTCTTTCTCCGCGAGCGACGGTAGCCCGGTTACATCATTGGGGCATTGATCCGACATCCGACTTCTCGCTCCGCCGCCCATTGGACGCACGGCGGTCCGGAATTGGGACGCACATATCGTGCCGCCGAGAACAGTGAAAAACCTGAATGTCTTCTGGGGGTATAAATGGACGCGGGAAAGAAAGACCTGCCCGACGGGCAGATATTGCCGCTTACCGGGCCGGGGCCTCGCCCGCGGGCTCCGAGACCTTTTCGTCGGTGAACCGGACATCGGTCCGCCGCACCGCGGGCGGCGGATTATCGAAGCGCCCGGTGAACTCGAAG
>LXNI01000842.1_pt1 | contig 32080 bp, 24 predicted proteins | sample 809091 | NCBI WGS metagenome assembly LXNI01 (sample SAMN04870527, study PRJNA318959) | sponge metagenome | biome: 01000161; feature: marine sponge reef; material: water | host: Sarcotragus foetidus | place: Greece: Milos, Mediterranean Sea | collected 2013-05-29 | depth 5-7 m | reverse complement strand
CACCATCAACAAACCTCCCATCGACACGCCTCAACGCTCAACGTGACCGTCCAAAGCCAACACCGCGAAGCGCTACAAACGCGCCGAAACACCCACTTGCAAAATGGTGGGGAGTCCCAGTGAGGCAGACTACGCACCATGTCGATCAAGTCCTTCGCTTCCAAGCAGTTCTCGACTCACCTGCTCGGCGAGGGCCGACGGAACAAGGCCCGGGCGCGCGCCGAGCGGGAACGCCGGCGCCGGGGAGAGCCGCATCGGATCGAGTTCTTCCACCAGGTGGACGATCCGTACTCGCATCTGCTGGCTCAGGCGCTGGTGAAGCTTCAGGAGCGCTATGAGGTCGAGGTGGTGACCTGGCTGGTCGAGCCGCCGGAAGACTGGGCGGCGCCGGCGCGGGCGCTGCTCGATTCCTACTCGCTGGTTGACGCGCGGCGGCTGGCGATGAAGGCGGGACTGCACCCGAGTTCGGAGGAGCGGCCGGGGCCTGAGAAGGTACTGGAGGTTCAGCGAGAACTGGCCGCAACGCTGCCGGCGTCGGGGGATCCGGGGTCCAAGGCGACGCTGGAGGCGGTTGTGGCGTTGGGGAAGGGGCTGTGGGAGATGGAGTCGGACGCGAGCCGGTCTGCCGGAGGTGATAGGGCGGCCTTCGCGGAGACTTCCGGAAGCCGGCCAGAACCCGGGTGGCGCGGCTCCGCGCCACCCGCGAACCAGTCCGTGCGCCCGTCATCGGGTGCACGGATGGCAGGCCGGCGCACCCAGTGGGCGGAGTCGGCGGCGGATATGGCGACCGACGTCGGGCTCGGAGCTGCACTTCGGGCCGGTACGGAACGGCGCGCGGAACTTGGCCACTACCTGGGCGGCACCTGCTTCTACGGCGGTGAATGGACCTGGGGGATCGATCGGCTTGCGTACCTGGAGGAGCGGCTCACCGATCTGGGGGCGCGTCGGTCGGGCGGCACAATGACAGCGCTGATTCCGCCTGCGGCGGATGCCGGCCAGAAGGCCGGCGCACCCAGTGCGGGCGACGGCGCACCCAGTGCGGGCGGTGGCGCGGCAGGCGAGAGCGACACGGCGATCTACGCGCAGCCGCGGCTGCTAGAGGAGCCGGTGCCGGCCGAGGCCCTCGAAGGGGCAGACCTTCCCGATCTCCACTTCTTCGCTTCCTTCCGGAGCCCGTACACCTGGATCTCGACCGAACGGGTGATCCGTCTCGCCGAGGCGTTCGACGTCAACCTGAGAATCCGGTTCGTCCTGCCGATGGTCATGCGCGGCCTGCCGGTGAAGCGGTCGAAGCGCGTCTACATCCTCCTCGACGCGGCCCGCGAGGCGCGGCGGAACGGCGTTCAGTTCGGTCCCGTCTCCGACCCGGTCGGAAAGCCGGTCGAACGGGGCTACTCGCTGCTGCCGTGGGCGATCGACCAGGGAAAGGGCATCGAGTACTTCCGGTCGTTCATGACGCTGGTGTGGTCGCAGGCAGTCGATGCGAGATCGGACCGGGGCTTGAAGAAGATCGTCGAGGGCGCCGGGCTCGACTGGGCGGAGGGTCGTGGCTGCCTCGACGATCCGGCGTGGCGGGAGGAAACGGAGCGGAACCGGGAGGAGCTGTTCGACCTTGGGTTGTGGGGGGTGCCGTCGTTCCGGGTCGGGTCGGTGGCGGTGTGGGGGCAGGATCGGTTATGGGTTGTGGAGGATGAGTATCGGAGGTTGTTGGCGGAGTGAGCCGCTTCACTGAGTTCCGCCACCCACTGGGTGCGCCGGCCTTCTGGCCGGCATGGAGCGCGCTGCCGCGAAGCGGCGCGCACGAACCTTGTTATCCAAGTGGCTGTCCCGCCAGAGCGGAGCCGGCCGTTGGCCGGCGCGTTACCTGGCCGCCTTCGGCGGCAGCCGGCCAGAAGGCCGGCGCACCCAGTGTGGGGCCTCGCGCGTCTTGCCGGCGCACCCGGTGTGGGGCCTCGCGCGGGCTGCCGGCCCACTACCCAGTCACGGCAACTCGCTGCCCAGGTCCAGCGCGGCGTTCATCAACGCCCGCGTGTACGGCTCACGCGGGGCCTCGAACAGGTCGTCGGCCGGCCCGAACTCGACGATCCGGCCGTCCTTCATCACGGCGATCTCGTCGCAGAGGGCGCGGACGACCTTCAGGTCGTGGCTGATGAAGAGGTAGGTCAGGCCGTGGCGGCGCTGGAGGTCGAGCAGGAGTTCGACGATCTGCGCCTGCACCGTCATGTCGAGCGAGGACGTCGGCTCGTCGAGCACGACGAAGCGGGGCTTCAGGATCATCGCCCGCGCGACGGCGATCCGCTGGCGCTGGCCGCCGGAGAACTCGTGCGGATAGCGGCTCTGGATCCCGGGTTCCAGGCCGACCTCGCCGAGGATCTCGGCGACCTGCCCGCGCCGTTCGCTGGCGGAGAGCCCGGGCTCGTGGATTCCCAGACCCTCGGCGACGATGTCCTCGACCGTCAGCCGCGGGGACAGGCTGCCGTAGGGATCCTGGAAGACGATCTGCATCGACCGGCGTAGCGGCTTGAGCTGCTTGAAGCCCAGGTCGTGGATCGCGCCGCCGTCGAAAACGATCTCGCCGCGGCTCCTGAGTAGCCGGACGATCGCCATCGCCAGGGTCGTCTTGCCGCTTCCCGATTCGCCGACGACGCCGAGGCTGTGCCCCTGGCGGACGCGGAGCGACACGTCGTCGACGGCGACGAGGAACTTCTTCCGCGGCCAGCCGCGCAGCGGGAACTCCACGGTCAGGTCGTTCGCCTCGACCAGGGCCGGCGCGTCGTCCTCGGGAATCGGGCAGGTGCTGCGGGGCTCGGCGTCGATCAGCTTCTTCGTGTAGGGATGCCCCGGGCGCTGGAAGACCTCATCGGCCGCGCCCTCCTCGACCACCCTGCCCTGCTCCATCACGTAGACGCGGTCCGCCATCGCGCGGACGATGCCGAGGTCGTGGGTGATCAGCAGCAGCGCCATGCCCAGCCGTTCCTGCAGTTCCTTGATCAGCGCGAGGATCTGCGCCTGGACCGTCACGTCGAGCGCGGTGGTCGGCTCGTCTGCGATCAGCAGGTCGGGGTCGCCCGCGATCGCCATCGCGATCATCACGCGTTGCCGCTGGCCGCCGGAGAGCTGGTGCGGGTACGAGTTGAGTCGTTCGCGCGCCTCCTGGAGGCCGACGAGTTCCAGCAGCTCGACGGTGCGCTCCAGGGCCGCGGGTCCACGGAGCCCGGCGTGAAGCGCCAGCACTTCTTCCACCTGCCGCCGGATCGTGTGGAGCGGATTGAGCGAGGTCATCGGCTCCTGGAAGACCATCGAGATCCGGCTGCCGCGGATGGCCCGCATTTCCGGCTCGGCGGCGCCGATCACTTCGCGTCCCTCGACGAGGATCGAGCCGCTCGGGTGCGAGGCCCGCGGGTAGGAGAGGAGTTGCAGGATCGAGAGCGCGGTGACCGACTTGCCCGAGCCGGACTCGCCGACGAGGGCGACGGATTCGCCGCGGTCGAGGCGGAGGTCGAGTCCGTGGACGACCTGGACGCCGTCGAAGGCGACGGCGAGGTCGGCGATCTGGAGGAGTGGGGGTTGTGGGGTCATGGGTTAGTGACGGAGGCCCGGATGCCGGCCAGAAGGCCGGCGCACCCAGTCCGGAGACCGGAACGCGGGCCAGAAGGCCCGCGCAACGGCCGGCGCACCAGGTGTGTCGGTGCGGTCATCAGGTGCGGCGGGGGTCGAAGGCGTCGCGGAGCGCTTCGCCGATGAAGATGACGAGCGTCAGCAGCGTTCCCAGCGTGAAGAAGGACACGAGCCCCAGCCAGGGGGCGTGCAGGTTCATCCGGCCCTGGGCGAGCAACCGGCCGAGCGAGGGCGAGTCGGCCGGCAGGCCGAAGCCGAGGAAGTCGAGCGAGGTGAGCAGGGTGATCGACCCGGTCAGGATGAACGGCAGGAAGGTCAGCGTGGCGACCATCGCGTTGGGCAGGACGTGGCGGCGGACGATCGTCCGGTCGCCCACGCCCAGCGCGCGTGCGGCGGTCACGTACTGGAAGTTGCGCGCCCGCAGGACCTCGGCCCGGACGACGCCCACGAGCGCCATCCAACTGAAGGCCACCAGGATGCCCAGGAGCCAGAACACGTTGGACTCCACGATGCTGGAGAGGATGATCAGCACGAAGAGCACCGGCAGGCCGGCCCAGATCTCGATCAGGCGCTGGCCGAAGAGGTCCACCTTGCCGCCCAGGTAGCCCTGGACGGCGCCCGCCAGGACGCCGATGATCGAGCTCAGCGCGGTCAGCACCAGCCCGAACAGGAAGGAGAGCCGGGTCCCGTAGATCAGGCCCGCGAGCACGTCCTTGCCGACGTCGTCCGTGCCCAGCCAGTGCCGCGCGGACGGTGGATATGGGGCCGGGCCCGGCAGCTCGTAGTCGATCGTGTCGTGGGCGTAGGGAATCGGCGGCCAGATCATCCATCCGCCGCTGCCACGAATCAGCTCCTGAACGAACTCCTCCCGGTAGTCGGCTTCCGTCTCGAACACGCCGCCGAACTCGGTCTCCGCGTACGTCGCGACGATGGGGAAGTAGAACCGCCCCTCGTGACGGACGACCAGGGGCTCGTCGTTGGCGAGGACCTCCGCGAACAGCGTGGCGCCGAAGACGACGAGAAAGATCCGAAGCGCCCAGTAGCCCCTGCGGTTCGCCTTGAACGCGGCCCATCGCCTCTGCCCGAGGGTGGGCGGTTCCGCGGGCTCCGGGACTGGGTGCGCCGGCCGTTGCGCGGGCCTTCTGGCCCGCGTTCCGTCCTCCGTCACGCTGCCGCCTCGGCTGCTCAAACCTCTCGGCTCTCGAAGTCGATCCGCGGATCGGTCAGCGTGTACGTGATGTCCGTCAGAAGCTGCAGCACCAGCGCCAGCAGCGTCGAGATGTAGAGCGTCCCGAAGATGATCGGGTAGTCCCGGGTGACGATCGCCTCGAAGCCGAGCAACCCCAGCCCGTCGAGCGAGAAGATGATCTCGGCCAGCAGGACGCCGGTAAACAGCGCCCCGACGAGAGCCCGCGGAAAGCCCGCGATGACGATCAGCATCGCGTTGCGGAACACGTGGCCGTAGAGCACGCGCTGCGTCTTCAGGCCCTTCGCCTTCGCCGTCAGCACGTACTGCTTGTGGATCTCGTCGAGGAACGAGTTCTTCGTCAGCATCGTGAGGGTCGCGAAGCTCCCCGCGACCAGGGCCGTGATCGGCAGAGCCAGGTGCCAGAAGTAGTCCTTCACCTGGGCCCACAGTCCCAGATCGCCGAAATCGTCGGACACCAGGCCGCGCAGCGGGAAGTACTCGATCATCCCGCCACGCGCGAAGAGCACGATCAGCAGAACGGCAAGGATGAACGCCGGGATCGCATAGCCGACCAGGATCACCACGCTCGTCCAGATGTCGAAGCGGGAGCCGTCGGCGGTCGCCTTGCGGATGCCGAGCGGTATCGACACGGAGTAGACGATGAGCAGGGTCCAGAGCCCAAGGGACATCGACACCGGCAGCCGATCGAAGATGAGGTCGATCACCGGCACATCCTGGTAGAAGCTCTCGCCGAGGTCGAAGCGCAGGTAGTCACGCAGCATGATGAAAAAGCGGACATGCGCCGGCTTGTCGAAGCCGAACTGCCGCTCCAGCTCCTCGATCAGCGCCGGGTCGATACCGCCGGTCGCGGAGAGTTCGGTCTCCAGGGTCGCGCCCGCCCCGCCGCCCAGCACGCCGACTCCCGCGTCGAGACTGGTTCCCTGCAGGCGGGCGATCGCCTGGTCGACCGGACCGCCGGGCGCCGCCTGGATGATGACGAAGTTGACGAGCAGCACGCCGACCAGAGTCGGCACCATGAGGAGGATCCGGCGCAGGACGTAGAAGAGCATCTGAGGGCGTCCGGCGGCGTCGGCGATCCAGGCGGCTCTAGCGGGTCTCGCCCAGCGCCGCGTCGACCCGGGCGCTCTTCTCCGCGTCGAACCACCAGAGCTGCGGGAAGCCGGTCCAGTTCATGTGTTCGCGCCCCAGGGGCGGATGGCCGAAGCGGTCCCAGTACAGGAGGTGGCGGCCCTTCGGAGCGCCCTCGGGGATCACGTAGAAGCTCCACAAGAGCACCCGGTCGAGCGCCCGGCCGGCCATGTTCATCTGCTCCTCCGTCTCGGCCGCGATTACCTCCTCCACCAGGGCGTCCACGGCCGGACTGTCGATCCCCGCGTAGTTGAGCAGGTTCGGCAGGTCGGCGCCGTCCGACCGCATGAGATTGCGCAAGAGCGTCGGTTGCGGGATGGGGTGCGTGTAGATCTTCTGCATCGTCATCTCGAACTCGTAACGCCGCGTACGATTCGTGTAGATGTTCGCCTCGACGCGGCGGACCGTCGCCTGGATGCCGAGCCGTTTCAGGTTCTCCACGTACGGCACGAGCATGCGCTCGTGCTCTCTCAACTGAACCATGATCTCGAATCGGAACACCTCTCCCGTCGCCGCGTTGACGCGCCGGAAGTCGCGCACGACCCAGCCGGCTTCGTCGAGCAACTCCCCGGCACGCAGGAGCGCCTCCCGGTTGCGGCCGTAGCCGTCGGTTTCGGGCAGTGTGAACTCCTGCGTGAACACGCGCTCGGGGATGTGTTCCCGCAACGGCTCGAGCCGCGCGAGTTCCTGTGGTGATGGCAGACCGCGCGCCGCCATCCCGGAGCCCAGGAAGAACGTCGTGTTGCGCCGCAACGCGCCGTACTGGAGGGTGCGGTTGCCCCAGTCGAAGTTGTAGGCGAGGGTCAGCGCCTCGCGGACGCGAATGTCCTCGAACAGCGGCAGGCGAGTGTTGAAGACGACCGACCAGTGCATCCCGTAGGTCTGCGCCATCCGGTACGTCTCCTTGTTGAAGAGCCCCATGTCGACTTCCGGGAAGTCGTAGGCGGTGGCGATCTCACGCTCGTCCTGGTCGCGGTAGTAGTCGACCACGCGGGCCTTGAGCGCCTGGATGCCCGCCTTGATATCGCGAAAGTAGAGAACGCCGAAGCGATCGAAGTTGTGGTACCCGCGCCTGAAGTTCAGGTCCTTCGCCCAGTAGTCGGGGACCCGCTCGAAGACGATGCGCCGGCCGGTGTCGACCTCGCCTATGCGGTAGGCGCCGCTGCCGAGAGGCGGCTCGATGGTGGTCGCAGTGAAATCCCGGTCCTGCCAGTAGTGCTTCGGCATCGGGAAGAAGAGGGCCGCTTCCATCACCGATCTGCGGTTTCTCCTGTCGGCGGCGAAGAGAAAGCGAAACGAGCGCTCCCCCAAGGCTTCGATGCCCTCCACATGGCGCCAGGTGGCCTTGAAGCCGACCGGACCGTCGGCCTTTAGAGTCTCAAAGGTCCACACGACATCGTCGACCGTGACCGGCATGCCGTCGTGCCATCGCGCCTCGGGCCGGAGGGTGAAGGCCACCCAACTGTAGTCCTCCGCGACCTCGATCGTCTCGCACAGCAGACAGTAAAGGGTCGAGAGTTCGTCCTCGGACGGCAGCATCAGCCGATCGAGGGTCAACGTCGTGCGCCGCCACCAGTTGTAGATCTCGGGGCGGCCCTTGTCCGAGTAAGGGTGCAGGTTGTTGAACGTGCCCGGGATGAAGAGCCTCATCTCGCCGCCCTTGGGCGCATCAGGATTGGCGTAGCCCAAGTGGGGGACGTCGGCGGCGTACTTCGGTTCGCCGAAGTAGGCGATTGCGTGGCTGGGCTGGGCTGCGACCGGGCCGGCTGTGCTCAGGCAGAAGAGCGCGCCGAGGACAGCGGCCGCGAGCGGATGCGGAGCGGCGACGTTCACGGCCCGCCACGATAGCGAAGCCGCCAGTGCCGCTGCTTGCCCGCTACTTCCCGCCGGCGGACGGGCCCATGCCTCCGCCGAGGCCGTAGAGCGTCTTGCGGCCGCCCAAGCGGAAGCTCGCCGTGACGCCGACCTCTCGCTCGTCGGTGAGCGAGCCGCGGATCACGCCGCTGCCGAAGCCGTAGCCTTCGTTCGGCCGCCACTGCTGCACCGCGATCTGGTCGAGCACGTTCTTGGCGAACACGTGGACCTGCAGGCCATCGCGCGGCGTAAACCAGATCGCCCGCAGGTCGAGGCGGGTGTACTCGGGGATCTTGTACTTCGGCAGGTTGCTGATGTCCGTGTTCTTCTCCGTCGTGTGGCCGAGCGTGCCGAGGAAACGCAGGTTGCCCAGGTCGTAGATCGCGGTCAACGAGAACTTGTGCTTCGGCTGCAGCGGCATCTGGTTGCCGCCGAAGTTGGTCAGGCTGGCGATCTCCTGCGTGAAGGTGTTGCCTTCCCGGTCCACGAACTCGACCGTCTCGGTCGGCGCCGCCGGGTCGCAGCAGTACGTGGTGGCGAAGTCGCCGATCGCCGAGTCGAGGTAGTTGTACCAGCCGCGGATCGTGAAGCGGTCCGTAGCCCGGTAGGCCGCCGTAAGTTCGAGCCCGTTGATCCAACTGCCGTCGACGGTGTTCATCTCGCCTTCGAAGATGCTCTCGCCGGGGATCCGCCGCTCGACCGGCAGCAGACGGTTGGAGTTGATCCAGTAGCCCTGGTAGTCGTTGTAGAAGACCGCGGCCTCGAGCTGCAAGCGGTTGTCCGCCAGCAGGCCCTTCCAGCCGCCCTCGTAGTTGATCAGCTCCTCCGAGTCGAAGGTCACTTCGGTCTGGTTGCCGAAGCCCACGAAGCCGCCGGGGCGGCCGCCCTTGGAGACGCGGCCGTACCACATGCTGGCGGGGTTGGCCGAGTACTGGAAGCCCGCGTTCCAGGTGGTCTGGCTCCACTCCGCGTCGTTCTTGCCCTCGAAGCCTTCCACCGCGGCGTTGCGGAAGATCCAGAGGTCGACCGCGAAGCCGAAGTCGATGCCGATCCGGACGTCGTTCTGTACGTGGGTCTTGATGTCCTGGTCGTGGCGGATGCCGCCGAACAGCGTCCACCTGTCGCCGACCTGGAACTCGACGTTCCCGTAGTAGGCCCGCGTCTCGAACTGCGAGTGGCCGTAGAAGTCCAGCCAGTGGCCGTTCATGCTGCCGTCGGAGAACGCGCCGATGGCACCCGCGTTCGACCAGTCGAGAAGTTCGCCCGGGCACGCCCAGACGCCGCCCTGGCCGGATTGGGCAGACGTAGTGCCGAAGTCGCTCAGCAGGGGCAGCCCGAAGAACGGGAGAAGCGCCTGGCAGGTCGCCAGGTTGTTCGTGTTGAAGGCGGGGTTGGAGAAGTCGAAGAACCGCGCGTCGTAGGGCTCGTCGCCGTCCCGCTGGTAGGCGCCCAGGACGAACTGGAAGTCACCGGAGAAGCTCGAGGCCATTCTCACTTCGTGGGAGGTCTGCTCCGAGTAGCGGTAGTAGTTCGTCATCGTGTCGGAGAAGGGGTAGCCGTTCGCGTCGAGGAAGGGATCGTCGGGACCGCCCGTCCGCGAAGTGCCGTCCGTGTCGGTCTGCGCGTTCTCCGTCGTCTCGCGATAGCCGGCCTTGTAGGACAGGCTAAGGCCGCTGCTCGGCCGGATGTTCAAGTCGGCCACGGCCATCTGGAGCTCGGAGTCCTCGTTGCCGGGCGTGTTGTAGTCGACCACGTTGCGCAGGTCGTCGCCGTCACAGATGAGCTGGTTCGGATCGCTGAGATCGCAGTCCCTCACCGATGGCGCCTGGTTCGCCGCGCCGAGGAAGGGATTGGGGAACAGGCAGGTCGGATTGCCTTCCGGGTCGGTACCGGTCAGCAGGCATGCCGTGGTCACGTCGCGCCCGGTCAACTCGACCGACGTGCGGGGAGCGCCGCTGTCCTCCCGCCCCGCGTAACGGACGTTGAAGTCGACCGTCTCGCCGAGATAGCGGAGCTGCGGCGCCCAGTGGGTGTTGTCCGGTTCGTCGTAGTCGCCGCCGGGGCCGATGTTGGGCTGCGCGCCCTCGCCCTGCCAGCTTCCAGCAGTCAAACGCCAGCTCACCTTGCTATCGCCGATCGGGCCGCCGAGGGCGAGATCGCCGCGCTGCGAGGTCTGATCGGTGTACTCCGCCAGGGCGTTGACGTCGAACTGCGCGGTCGGCTTGATCGTGTTGAAGCTGATCGCCCCCGCGATCGCCGCGCGGCCGCCGGTGGTTCCCTGCGGGCCGCGCGCCACGTTCATGCTCTCGACGTCGAAGAGGTTGCCGGGTTCGAGCCCGTAGAGCTCGTCGGTGTAGATGCCGTCGACGTAGGTGGCGACCGCGGTGGCCTGGAAGAACTCCTGGTTTCTCTGCGAGCCGATGCCGCGCAGGTAGAGGTGGTTGCCATGGCCCGAATCGGGCGACTGGTGGCCGATCTGCAGGCCCGGCGTGAGCGCTTCGAGGTCGTTGTTGTTGTTCATCCCGAGCTCGACGACCATGCCCTCGTTGAAGCCGGTGACCGTCATCGGCCGCCTCAGCACGTTCTCCTCGCCCAGTTCGCCCTGAACGACGATCTGCTCGACGACGGAGAGACCGAGCGCGAACTCGACGGAGGCCATTCCCCCCGACACCTCGACCTCTTCGCTGGAGGACCGGAAGCCCTGCAGGGACGCGGTCGCCGTGTAGGCGCCGTCCGCCACGCCGTCGATCCGGAAGCCGCCGCCGGCGTCGGTCTGGGTGCTCTTGCCGATGTCGTCACCGTCGGCGTTCTGCAGGCTGACCGTGACGCCGGGCAGGGCGCCGCCCTCGCGATCGAAGACGGTGCCGGAGACGCTCCCCTCCTGGGCCGCGGCCGGGAGGGCGAGCAGGGCCGGTGCGAGAAGCGCCGGCAGGATGAGTTTCGGAGTTCTCCGGCCGTCGCATCGCTTACGGTCCATGCTTGTCCTCCTGCAGATTAATGAAGGGGTCGTAAACATGATACAGCGTTTCAACTTCGTCGCAAGTTCGCTGCGCCGACCCGAAGTTGAGACACTGTTACAAGTTTGCTACACTGCGGGACGGACAAGGAGGACGGAATGAGTGTTCGACTGATCTCCCAGGCTGCCGCCGCCGTGCTGCTCGCCTTCATGGTGCAGCCCGGAGCACTGGCTGAGGACGCCTGCGTACCGGGCGGCCAGGTAACGACCATGCCGGAAACGGCAACCGAGTACGCCGCGATGTGCCTCCCCCACGTCGGCGTGGCGCCGACCGTCGACTGCGGCGCGGGAGTGCGGATTCCGATTCACGTCGACGGCGTGGAGGTCTTCGAGAGTGTGGGCCCCCGGGAGTGCGACACGCCGGACTTCAAGGGCAACTGCAACGTCGGCTCGCGGATCGGCAGGGTAGAGGGCAAGGCGTCCGACGGCAGTCCGCTGGACGACGTCGTCTGGGCCTACCTCTGCCGCTCGGCCGGCAAGGAGCTCTTCAAGCGGGGCATCGCGTCCGTCCAGATGATCGGCCACAACAAGACGACCGGCGCGACCTGTTTCTTCGAATCGCCGGACGGGATAGGCGACCTCCGACAGGCCGAGTACCTCCACTTCGACGACCAGGGTCTGCTGGCCGGCAAGCTCCCCGGGCCCGATTCCGAGGACTTCGACGACGCCTTCATCCCGCCGCCGCCGGGCGTCCAGTGCGTTCAGTGCCACCAGAACAACGCCTTCCTGCACGACCCCTGGATCGACGGCGCAAAGCTGCCGTCCGACCCGAGCGAGCCCGTTCTGCCGGGGTGGGTGGACCCTGAGGCGCCCTACTGGGTCGTCGGCGGAACGCACTGGGACATGAGGACGCCGCACATCGAGGGCAACGCCTGCCTCGACTGCCACCGGGCGCCGACCCGGACCGCCCGGCTGCTTGAAGCCGGCAAAGTGCACGTGAACGAGTTCATGCCGCCGCGCAGGCCCGGCAGCCTGAAGGAGGAGTACGCGGCGCTCCTCGCTTGCCACGACGACGGCCCGGAGAACACGCCGGGCTGCGATTGGCTGATACCGCCCGGCGGGGGTTGCCCGGGGGGTGTCGTCGAAGGATCAGATCAGGCCGGCGAGGGCGGTCGCATACCGACCGGCAGGCTGCCGGGAGGTTCGAACTGAACGGGGTGCAAGTGAATTGCGCTCGCCGCTACGCGGCGGCGCCCGAATGCCGGCCAGAGGGCCGGCGCACCCAATCGCGTCGAGACAAGGAGAGCGTGCCAGCATGTCCAAACTCGATCTGACCGACCGGGTCGCCATCGTCACCGGCGGCGCCGGTGGCATCGGCACCTGCATCGCGAAGTCCTACGCCGAAGCCGGCGCCAAAGTCGTCGTCGCGTCGCGCAAGAAGGAGAACCTGGACGGCGTCGTCGGCGAGATCGTGTCGGCCGGCGGGACGGCGCTGGCCATCGGCTGCGACATCACCGTGCCGGAACAGGTGGACGGCCTGATCGCTGAGACGGTGGAAGCCTTCGGGCAGCTCGACGTGATGGTGAACAACGCCGGCGGGGGCGCAACGCCGCGCATGCCCGAGGACACGCCCTACGAAGAGTGGCAGCGCATCGTCGACCTGAACCTGACCGGCACCTGGCTGTGCTGCATCGCCGCCGGCAAGCAGATGATCGAGCAGCAGAGCGGCAACATCATCAACATCTCGTCCGTGGCCGGCACGAAGGGCCACCCCGGGATGCTCCACTACTCGGCCGCCAAGGCGGGCGTGATCAGCCTGAGCAACAACCTCGCCTTCCAGTGGGCGAAGCACAACATCCGCGTCAACTGCGTGGCGCCGGGCTTGATCGCCACGCCCGCGATGGTGAAGTGGGGCGTCATCCAGGGCGCCGAGAAGGAGGACGGCACGCACGTCCCGCGCCTCGAGCGGCCGCCTGGACCCGAGGACGTCGCCGACCTCTGCCTCTTCCTCGCTTCCCCGGCATCGGACCTGCTCACCGGCGAAGTGATCCCGATTCGGTCCTGGACGCGGCTGGACCGCTTCTGGAACTGAGATCGATGGATCAGGTTTCCGCCACAGCCGCATCCTTCGTCCGTCCACTCGACACCCCCGACGACGCCCTCGACCTTCTGGGCGGCAAGGGCCGCTCGCTGGCGCGCACGAAGAGCGCCGGTTTCGCCGTGCCGAACGGCTTCCACGTGACGACGGCCGCCTACCGGTCCTTCGTCGCGGAGCACGGTCTGCAGCGGCGCATCGTGGCGCTCGCGAAACCCGAACTCGTCAACGGCGCCGTCTCCTTCGACAAGGCGTCGGCCGCGATCCAGGAACTCCTGGGCACGCCGGCCCTCTCCAACCACGTCGTGTCCGAAATCGCCGCGGCCTACCGAACCCTGGAGCCCGCGGAACCGCCGGTGGCCGTGCGTTCGTCGGCCAACGCCGAGGATCTGCCGGAGGCCTCGTTCGCCGGCCAGCAGGACACGTACCTCAACGTGCGCGGCGAGGACGCCGTCGTCCAGGCGGTCCGCGACTGCTGGGCTTCCCTGTGGACGCCGCGCGCGATCGCCTACCGCCATCAGATGGGCATCGACCAGGGCACGGTCGCGATGGCGGTCGTCGTGCAGGTCATGGTGCCGTCGGAAGTCTCGGGCATCCTGTTCACCGCGAACCCGGCGACCGGCGAGCGCTCCGAGGCGATCATCAATGCGAGTTTCGGCCTCGGCGAGGCGGTCGTCGGTGGCCAGGTCACGCCGGACACCTTCGTCGTCGACCGCGCGTCGGGCGAAGCGACGGAGACGATGATCGGCACGAAGGAACAGCAGATCGTCCAGGACGGCGAGCAGGGCACGCGGCTCGAAGAGATCGCGGAGGCCGAGCGAGGCCGGTCGTCCCTGTCGGCGGAGGCCATCCGGGAGCTAGTCGAGTTGGGCGGCGCCGTCGAGGCGCGGTTCGAGGGCGTCCCCCAGGACATCGAGTGGGCGTTTCGCGGCGGCAAGCTCCACCTGCTGCAATCGCGGCCGATCACGAACCTGCCGCCGCAGCCCATCGAGGTCGAGTGGGTACCGACCCCTCCCGCCCGCATCCTGACCCGCCGCCAGATCGTCGAGAACATGCCCGACCCGATCTGCCCGCTGTTCGAGGAGCTCTACCTGACGATCGGTCTCGAGAAGGCCCGCAAGGGAAAGAGCCTGATGATCGGCGGCGGCCCGGTCTTCGTCACGATGCACGGATTCGCCTACCAGCGCGGCGACTGGCAAATGCTCTTCCCGGACGGCAACAACAACGAGATCAAGAAGCCAACCGAGGACGAACTGGAGGCCGCGGAACGCGCGATGGCCGAGCGGCGAAAGGACTCCCCCGCGGAGAACCTGGAGATGGCGGCGCACGACTTGAAGCTGTTTCGGGATGCGCTCAGCGACGAGGACGGCCGCGCCTTCGACGCCTGGGCAGCGTCGGCGAAACTCGGCGAGGCGCTGGCGCAGCGGGTGACGATGCCCGAGAGCAGGAATCCGACCTACATCGCCTTCAACCGCACCCAGTGGAACGAGGGCGTGCTCAAGAAGTGGCGGGAAGAGACGATGCCGCGCCTGGTCCGGATCGCCGGCGAATGGCGCGAAGTCGATCCGGCCACGGCGTCCGACGAGACCCTGCTCAAGGGCATCGTCGATCTCGGCGTGGCCGAAGGCGACTACTGGTCGAACGACACCGGCCACACGTTCGGCGTCGCCAAGTCGACCGACGACCAGCTCCAGTGCTTCCTCCGCGAGACGCTGCCGGACCACCACTTCACGAGCGGCCAGTTCCTGAGCGGCTTCAAGTCGAAAACGATGGAAGCGAACGACGCGATCTACGAGGTCGCGAAACGCATCCGGGCCGACGAGTCGCTGTGGGAGCTCGTCATGACGACACCGGCGTCACGGCTCAAGGACGCGCTTGAGCAGCACCCGGCGAGCGGCCCCGCCCTGGAGGCGATCCACGCCTACCTCTCGACGTTCGGGCACCAGGGCTACACCCTGGACTTCGTCGAGCCGCCCCAATCCGAAGACCCGGCGCCGTTCTTTGCGTCGCTCAAGACGATGGTCGCCAACCGGGACTACAGCCCGGAGAAGCACGACATCGATGCGCGCCGCAAGAAGGAAGAGGCGCTTGCCAGGATCGAAGGGCTGCTCGACGGCCTCGAGTACTGGCAGTTCCGCTTCCGGCTGTGGTTCACCTACCGCTTCTACCCCATCCGCGAGGAGACGATGTTCTACCTCGGCAGCGCCTGGCCGGTGCTGCGCCCGCTGGCGGCGGAACTGGGGCGGCGCCTGGTGGAAGCGGGCACGTTCGGACAGGCCGACGATGTCTACTACTGCGTGACCGACGAGCTCCGCGAGGCGATCGAGGCGCGCGCGCGGGGCGAGGCGAGGCCGCACCTGGGAGCGCTCGCCGCCGAACGACGCGAGCTGCGCGAGGCGCGCAAGCGCCTGCACCCGCCCGGCACCGTGCCCGAGGAGGCGAGCGAGCATCCGTCGATCGCCTTCAAGGAAACGCAGGCCAGAAACGACCCGAACAGCCCGACGCTGCGCGGCGTCCCCGTGAGCCCGGGCACCGTGACCGCGCCAGCCAGCCTGATCAAGTCGCCGCCCGAGTTCGACCGGATGCGGTCCGGCTCCATCCTCGTCTGCCCGATGACGAACCCCGCCTGGACGCCGCTGTTCGCCCACGCCTCGGGCCTGGTCACCGACATCGGCGGCATCCTCGGTCACGGGTCGATCGTCGCTCGGGAGTACGGCATTCCCGCGGTGGTGGGCACGGGGAACATCACCCAGCGGGTGGCGCCGGGCCAGGAGATCAGCGTCGATGGAGATGCGGGGGTTGTGACGCTGCACGAGGAGGCTTGAAACCACTGGGTGCGCCGGCCTGCCATCCGTGCGCCCGATGACGGGCGCACGGACTGGTTCGCAGGTGACGCGAATCGCGCCACCTGGGTTCCGGCCGGCATTGAGGCGATGCCGCGCAGCGGCGAGCCGAGAAGAAACAGCCGCCGGCCACAGGCCGGCGACGACCCGGCGATACGCTTTACCAAGATGAAGCGTCCCGCCACCCTCGCCGCGCTCTTCCTGCTGTGCCTGCTACCAGGCGCTAGCCAAGCACAACCCCAGCCTGCCCCCGAGACGGCGCCCTCCACCTTCGCCGAGACGATCGACGTCCGCGTCGTCAACGTCGACGTCTGGGTGACCGACCGCGACGGCAACCCGGTGACGGGCCTTGCGGCCGACGACTTCGAGGTGCGGGAGAACGGCCGCCCGGTGGAGCTCTCGAACTTCTTCGAGTTCACCGACGGTCTGGACGCCGCCGCGCGGGAGCGATCGGCCTCCGCCCGCCGGGACGGTCAGCCGAGCGACCTGAACCGCTTCATCCCGGCCGAGCCGCCGCCCCCGGAGCACCGGCTGAGCCTGATGGTCTATATCGACAACAACAATCTGACGCCGACGGACCGCAACCGCCTGCTCCCCTTCCTGCGGAACTTTCTGAGCGTCCAGCTCAGCCCCTACGACCGCGCGATGCTCGCCGTCTACGATCGGAGCCGTTTCGAGATCGCGATCCCCTTCACCACCGAGGCCTGGCGCGTCGCCGAGGCGACCGGGGAGGTCGCGAGGGTCATCGGCAGCCGTGATCGCATCGAATCGCATCGCCTCGACATCCTGCGCGAGATCGACGACGACTTCGTCCGCTACAACGCGGTGATGGAGCTGGTCCGCGACTTCGCAGCCATGGTCCGAAACGAGGTCGACGCCTCGGTCGTGAACCTGGAGAACGCGATCCAGACGATGGCGGGACTACCGGGGCGCAAGGCCATCCTGTACATCAGCAACGGGCTGCCCATGCGGCCGGCCGAAGACCTCTTTCGGGCGGTGGAGGAGCGGTTCAACGATTCGCGCGGCCGTTGGCGCACCAGTCCCACCGCCGGCTCGGCCTCTGCCGACCCAAGGAGCATCGACGCGGCGAACGTCTCCCTCGAAGCCTTCAACTACGACCTCGCACGGCGATTCGACGAGCTTGCCTCGCTCGCCAATGCCAACGGCGTTACGTTCCACAGCGTCGCCGCCGCCGGAGCGCGCATCAGCGGGATGAACACCGCGGACCTCCGCTTCTCCAACAGCATCGAGTTCACCCGCGCGGCGAATCTCGAGGAGCCGCTGCTCCGCCTGGCCGATCGCACCGGCGGGCGGGCGATCGTCAACACGCGCAATTTCGCCGGCGGGTTCGACCGCATCGCGAGCGATCTCCAGAACCGCTACTCGCTCGGGTACTCGCCCACTCACATCGAGCCGGGGGACACCCACCGGATCGAGGTCGAGCTGACCGACGAGGCACGGCGGCGCTACGGGAGACGCCTGTCGATCCGCCACCGCGACAGCTATGTCGACAAGCCCTCCTCGGCCCGGATGGCCGACCTGACGCTGGCGGCCCTTTCGATGGGAGAGGCCGCCAACCCGATGGGGGTCCAGGTCGCGCCGGTCCGCGGCCAGGGCGGCGAGGCCCGGCTCGAAAACGGCGACATCCAGTCGAGGATGCTCGTCGCGATCCCGATCGGCCCGCTGACCCTGGCCCCGGCCGCCGACGGTCACGAGGCCAGGGTCCGCCTGTGGGTCCAGGTGATCGACGAGGAGGGGCGGGTGTCCGAGGTAACGGAGCATCCCGTCCCCGTCCTGGTGAAGGAGGGCGAGATCGAAGACGCCCGGGAACTCTCCTGGCCCTTCGCGGTCGACGTGGTCACCGCGCCCGGACCTCATCGCGTTGCGGTCGGTGTGCGGGACGATCTCGCCGCCACGACCTCCGTCGTCACCTTCGACCTGGACGCCGGCAACGCGCCGGCGACGGTCACCGAGGCCCCAGCCGCGACCTCCGAGGCACCCGAGGCGCCGCCCCCGCCGGATACGCCCGAGCAGTGGCTCGCCCAGGCGGCCGCCCACTACCAGCGCTCCGAACTCGATCAGATGGCCAACGCCGCGCGACGGGCGCTGGAGTTGACCAATCGCGGCTCCGCCGCGAGCTCCGGGGAAGACCTCCGTCTGCGAACGCGCGCCTACAACGCGCTCGGCGTGGCCCTCTTCGACAAGCCCGATCGCACGGAGCAGGACGTGGTCGAGGCCGAGGATGCCTTCCGCCGCGTGATCGCTGTGATGGACGACGAGGCGTCCGTCGCGCCGCGCTACAGCCTCGCCAGACTGCTGGTCGATTCCGGCCGCTCGGAAGAGGGCGTCGCCGAGGCCAGGGGCATCCTGGCACTCTCGCCGGAAGGCCCGATCCCCGACCGGGCGAGGATCCTGGTCTGTCGCTCGCGGGCTTCGGCAGGGACGGAGGCAACGAACCCGTCGGACGACGCCGTCGCCAACTCAGACCGCAGGCCGGGCGCGATGATCTACCAGGTCGCCCACGAGTACACCGACGAAGCGATCCAGGCCGGCGTCGAGGGCGTGGTCGGCCTCGGCGTCAGCATCGACGAGGAAGGTTGCGTCGTCGAGGTGGAGGTGCTCGAACGGTTGCCCCACGGCCTCACCGAGAGCGCCGTCGCGGCGATGAGGCGGGCCGTCTTCCGGCCGGCGATGGAGAACGGGGAGCCGGTGGGGGCTACGTACAGGACGGCAGTGCGCTTCGACCTGGACGGCCAGTAGACCAGAGACCGGCGCTTCGCGCCGGATGCCGGCCAGAAGGCCGGCGCACCCAGTGTTTTCAGACGTCGACGGCTAGGAGCCCCAGGAACCGCTGCTTTTGCTCCTCGCTCATTGCCTCGAAGTCCGGGACGGCCATGTCCGTCACGGGAAAGTCCGCGAACTCGGGCGAGGACGTCTGCAGGCTCGCGGCGATGTTGTGCAGGCCGCCGCCCTCTTCCGCGCCCTTGCCCAGCGCCATGCCGACCTCGCGGGGCCAGACGTGCTTGGGACCGCCGCCCAGCCCGAGAGGATTCGCCTGACCGACGTACTCCTCGATCTGCTGGAACATGACCTTCTCCTGGCCCGAACGGCGCATCTGACCCTCGCGGCCGTACTTCGTGCGCGACTGGTTGCAGATCGAGGCCCAGGGGAGCTTGACGTGAAAGCCCGGCAGCGCGCGGCACTCCTCGGGAGCGCCGTCGCCGCCCGTGATCCGGCCTTCCTTGACCATGAGGTAGTACGCCGACATCTCGCGGCCGCCCTCGAGCAGCCTGGCCGGCGGATGGGTGTAGATCTCGCTGAACCCCCACTCCGTGTCGGCCGGAAGGTCGCCCTCTTCGAGCATTTGCACCCCGTACCGGGCGCACGCCTCGCACCAGGCCTTCGAGCCGAACTCTCCTACCGGCTTCAGTTCGGCCACGTTGATTTCCGTCACAGTCGTCGTCCTCCCCCTCAGGGTCTATTCGGCCCAACCGCTGGTCGGTCGGAACGGGTAAAGGTCGCCGCTTCGCGGCCCGTCTTCCTCAGAAGCCGGCCAAAAGGCCGGCGCACCCAGTCAAACTTGAAACAGTGTAACGTGTTTCGACGGACCAACGGACCCGAGTATCATCTCCAGACCAAGCCCGAGAAATGACAAACCCCGAAGCCAAGAATCCGACGGCTGACGGACCCATGGGCCGGCGCGAGGCCAACGTAGCGGCGCGGCGGCAGCGAATTCTGGAGTCCGCCCGCGAACTCCTGCAGGAGTCAGGACCCGAGGGTCTCTCGATGCGCAAGCTGGCCCGCCAGGCCGGACTGAGCGTGACCACGCTCTACAACCTCCTGGGCTCCCGCGAGCAGATCCTGCAGGCGCTGATCAAGGACTCCGTCGGGCGGCTCGAGGAGCCCGCGCCCGATGCTCGCCGTACCCGCGACCCGCTGCGACGGGCGTCGAGAGCCATGGAGGGCATCCTCCAGTACGTCATCGACAACGGAGACCTGCTGCGGCCGCTCATCGCGGCGGACTTCCGGACCGGTTCCTGGTCAAGACTCGTCGAGCAGGACGAGGGCGCGCACTTCAAGTCTTCCAAGGAAGCGGTTCGCGCCGCGATCACCGACGCCCTCGAAGGCGGCCAACTGCGGAACGTGGTCGGCCGGAAGTTCCTCGAGATACAACTCCATGTGGCCTGGGAACTGGCTCTCGACCTCTGGGCATTCGGCGTTCTCGACGACGAGGCCTTCCGGCTCAGGAGCCTCAGCGGCTTCTACGTGACCCTGCTCGCCTTCGCGGAGCCGCAGGTGCGACCCCGCATCGAGAAAGAGCTCCGCCGTCTCGAACGCAGGCACTCCGCGGTGGGTGCGCGCCGCAAGCGCGTCAAGTAGACAGGTCACGCAGTTTTGCAGGGTAGAAGGGTTTGAAGGGCCCCCTGGAGGTCGTCGGCCTCGGCCTCGCGATCGTCGATGTCGTGCTGCGGGTCGACCGCATGCCGGACTGGGACGACCCTCGCGGTCTGCTGGACTTCGCCCTCGCCGACGGCGGGCCCGCCGGCACGGCGTGTTTCGTGGCCTCGACCTTCGGGCTGCGCACCGGCTTCGTCGACACGGTGGGTGACGACGAACTCGGCGAGCACCGCAGGCGGTCGCTCGAGCGTGGCGGCGTGGACACCAGCCGCCTCGTGCCGCGGGAGGGACCCGAGGACCACGTGGTCGTGGTCTACGTCGACGCGTCGACGGGCGAGCGGGTGTTCTCGTTCCGGCAGGGCTTCCTGTCGCGGCCCCTGAGCCCCGCCGAGCTCGACCGCGAGTACATCGAGTCGGCCCGGATCCTTCACCTGGACGGCAGTCAGGCCGAAGCCGCCCTCGCGGCGGCGCGCTGGGTAAAGCGGGCGGGCGGCACGGTGGTGCTGGACGCCGCCGCCACCAGCCACAAGGTCCTCGAACCGGCCCGCGCCCTCGTGGCCGAGACGGACATCCTGATCTGCGGCTCGGGCTTCGCGCCGAGGCTCACCGGGGAAGACGACATCCGGGAGGCGGGTCGCGCCGCCCTCGACCTCGGACCGCGAGTGGTCGTGCAGACGGAGGGTGCGGAGGGCAGCTACACGGTAGCCCGACAAACTGGCGCCCGCGACGCGGAGTTCCACACCCCCGCCTTCGAAGTCGACGTCGTCGACACGACGGGCGCGGGCGACACATTCCACGGCGCCTACCTCGTCGGGCTCGCCAGGGGCTGGAGCCTCGAACGCTGCGCGGCCTTCTCGTCGGCAGTCGCGGCGCTTCACTGCACCGTGCTGGGCAACCGCAAGGGGATTCCGTCGATGGACGAGGGAGAGACGCTGATGGCCTCGCAGCCGGCGGGTGGGCGTTCGCCCGCGGCGGCTTCATCCTGAACGGTTCCCGGGAGAGACGCATGGGAAGAATCGGCATCACCTTCAACTACTGGGGCAATGACTGGATGGAGGACATCGAGGAGTACGAGCGCCGGATGGCCCGGGCGGCCACGATCGGCTTCGACCTGATGTCCTTCTCCCAGGATGTGCTCTTCCTGTACACCCCGGAGCAGAAGAAGCGCTTCCTCGGCACCGCCGCCGAACACGGGATCAGGATCAACTACATGGCGGGGCTCGGCCCGAAGCAGGACATCAACTCGGATTCCGAGGAGGACCGCCGCCGGGGCGTCGCCCACCTCCGCGCCCTCGCCGAGAAGGCGAGCGAGATGCAGCAGATAGCCGGTGGCGGCGGCGCGGACGTCGGCGGCGCGATCACCGGCGTCATGCGCCAGGGGCTCGACGGCCGCGACAAACAGCGCTGCCGGGCTCACGCCGCGACCGCCATGCGCGAGGCGATGAAGACCGCCGAGGACCTCGGCGTGACCTTTCACATCGAGGTGTTGAACCGCTTCGAGCACTTCCTGATCAACACCTGCGACGAGGCGCTGCGCTTCATCGACGAGGTGGGCAGCCCGAACCTGAAGATGATGCTCGACACGTACCACATGAACATCGAGGAGGACTCGCTCGGCGAGGCGATCGTCCGCGCCGGCGACCAGCTCGGTACCTTCCACATCGGCGAGAACAACCGCCGTCCGCCCGGCCGGGGCCACATTCCCTGGGACGAGGTCGTTGCGGCGTTGCGCGCGATCGACTTCGACCGCGACACGGTGATGGAGCCGATCGTCCACATGGGCGGCGGCGTCGGCAACCTGCTCGCGGTGTGGCGCGACATGACGGACGACCGCGACCTCGACGAAGCGGCACGCGAGGGGCTCGAGTTCTACCGCAGCAAACTCGCCGCGGCGGAAACTGGGTGCGCCACCCGGGTTCCCGCCGGCAGCCGGCGCGAAGCGACGGCCTCCGGTCGCGCTGGCGCGCCGAGGTCGGAAGCGGACGGGGGCGGCGTATGACCGGCGAATCGACCCTGGCCGCGACCGCGCGGCGGATGGTGGCGCCCGGCAAGGGCATCTTCGCGGCCGACGTGCCCCTCAAGGGTCTCGTCCGAGGCTGGTGGGGCGAGACGGCCCACGCCCGGACCGAGGAGGACGCGGCCGACTTCCAGGAGATGATCTGCCGCACGCCAGGACTCGGCGAGCACCTGTCGAGCATCATCGTCTTCCCCGACGTGCTCGACCGGCGGGCCGGCGACGGCACGCCGCTGGTCGAACTCATCGCGGACCGCGACGTGCTTCTAGGCATCACTCCGACCACCGGCTGGCAGCTCCTCGGAGGCTCCGAGCACGAGTACGTGCCCCGCGGCCTCGACGGACTCGCGAAGCGGCTCGAAGCCTGGCGCGAGCGCGGCGTGGCCTTCGTCAAGTGGCGGGTGGCGGCGCGCGTACGGCCGGGCCTTCCCACGGAGCGAGCGCTCGTCTCGAACGCCCGCAGCGTCGCCGAGTGCGCGGCGCTCGCGCACCAGTTCGATCTCGTCCCGATCGTCGAGCCCGAGGTCGAAATGAAGGGCGAGCATACGATCGAACGCCAGTTCGAGGTCACCGAGCGGTTCCTGCACCGCACCTTCGAGGCGCTCTACGAGCACGGCGTCCTGCCCGAGGAGATCGTGCTGAAGACGAACATGGTCGTCTCGGGCAGCGACTGTCCCGAACAGGCCGGCGTGGACACGGTGGCCCAGGAAACGCTGCGTTGCCTGCGCCGGGTCGTGCCGCCCGCCCTGCCGGGGATCGGGTTCCTGTCGGGCGGACAGTCGGACCGCGACGCGACGGCCCACCTCGACGCGATGAACCGGCTGGCACCGCAGCCCTGGGCGCTCAGCTTCTCGTTCGGCCGGGCCATCGGGCGAGCGCCGGTCGAGGCCTGGGACGGCAAGACGGACGAATCGAGCGGGCAGACGGCGCTGCGCCACCGCGCCCGCATGAACGGACTGGCCACTCTGGGCGAGTGGTCCCCGGAGGCGGAAGACGGAACGGACGACTGAAGGAAACCAGAGACCGGGGGTCAGAGGACCCCCGGCAACAGACCCCCGGCCACAAGAGGAGAACGGCAACGATGATTGACTTCGCAGGACACCATGTGGTGGACCTCAGCCCGCGGATGGTCGGGCGCATCACCCGGCTCGACGGCACGGTCGAGGAGGGGAACAAGGATGTCTTCGGGCTGCCCTGGATCCTCGAAGAGGGCCGTGTCCCCTACGACGACACGCTCTACACCCTGATTGGCGGCAAGGAGGGCGACTCCTACTGGCCGCCCGGACGGGTCAGCGGCCACTGCGGCGGTTCCCATACCGAGGGCGGCAAGGGGCACATGGACCACTGGGAAGGTCTGCCCGACGGCATCCTCGGCCTGTGGGAGATGCCCCTCGACACGTTCTTCGGCCCGGCGGCGGTCTGCTACCTCGACCAGCTCGAGCCCGTCGAGCAGGAGAACGACGAAGGCGAGCTCGTCAAGGTCGGCCAACCGATCCTCCCCGAGCACCTAATAGGCGTCGGCAAGGGCGACATCGTCATCCTCGGCAGCCCCTTCCGCGACGACGAGCAGCCGACCCTGCCGGCGGAAACGAGCAAGTGGCTCGCCGACACGGGAATCAAGCTGCTGGCCGTCGGCTACCCGGGCATCCGCTTCGAGTCGGACTTCCAGACGCCGCAGCCCAACAACTCACCGACGCATCGCAACATGCTGGGCAACAACATCCCGGTCTGCTACCCGCTCGTGAACGTCGAGAAGCTGAAGAAGGACCGCGCCTTCTACATCGGCATGCCGCTCAACGTGGAACGGCTGGAAGCGACCTGGGTGCGAGCGATTGCGGTGGAAGAACTCTGACCACTGGGTGCGCCGAAACACTGCGTGCGCCGGCCTTCTGGCCGGCTGCCGCCGAAGGCGGCCGAATGACGCGCCGGCCGAAGGTCGGCACCTTTGGGGCGGGCAGTTCGCGGACCCAGAGTTGGTGCGCGCCGCTTCGCGGCAGCGCACCTGATGCCGGCCAGAAGGCCGGCGCACCCAGTGGTGCCCAGTAGTTCCCCTACACGTACCCCTCCCGCGCAAACCGCGTCCAGGGCTCCCGCTCGCCGATCCCATAGCCACTGAGCAGCGCCCGCTTCAGCCACTCCCGGAACTCCGGGTGTTCGCCAAGCGGCTCGACACGATCAAGCGCCTCCAGCCAGGGACGCGGGTCGTACTCCACCTGGCAGTGGCGGAACACACCGTCCTCGATCAGCCCGTAGCAGGCGACCCTCCGGCCGCATCGCGGCTGGCCGACGCTGCCGGGGTTGATGAACTCCCGCCCGTCGATCGCCCGCCGGAACTGAATGTGCGAGTGGCCGAAGAGCACCAACGGGCAGTCGCTGCCCCCGGCCAGCGCGGCCAATCGCTCATCGGCCGTGTCGGGCAGCGCCTGCCGGGGCTCGTCGGGCAGCACACCGTGGTGCAGGAACACGCGCAGACCGCCAACCTCGTACTCGCCCTCCGGCCACAAACCGCGGACCAGCTCCCAACCCGCCGGCTCCAGCGTCTCGAGGATCCACCGCGTGTAGGCCAGCCACGGCTCCGGCCAGCCCTCGAAGCGCTCCGGCTCCCGCATCTCGATGTCGTGGTTGCCCTCGATCAACACCCCCTTGACGCCCCCGAGCAGCGCCATCGTCTCGTTCGGCTGCGGTCCCGAGAGCACCGTATCGCCAAGGAAGATCGTCGCGTCGGCGTCCCGCTCTTTCGCGAGCACCGCCGAGAGCGCCTCAGCGTTCCCGTGCACGTCGGCGATGACGAGGATCTTCACCTAGAGCAGCTCCAGCGCACGTACCGCCCGGAGGTGATTGACCCCAGGGATCTTTGGCATCGCCTCTATACGGCGACTTCGATTTCCCGGAACTTCATACCGGCCGAGTTCTCCGCAGCCACTTCCAGGTACTCCCGGACGGCCTCAGCGATGTTGGCCAGAGCCTCCTCTTCCGTCTCGCCCTGCGACACGCAGCCGGGCAGGCCCGGCACCCAGACACTGAAGCCCTCTTCGGACTCCTGAAGCGCTACCTGGTACTTCATTCCCGGCCTCCACGCGAACTCTCATCCGCAGTCGATCCTGCGGGGCATTGCAACCTGACCGCCAGAGCCTACTACCGCGCCTGGCCGACGTCCGCGGCGCAACGAAAGCCCATGTGTCCCGCTGCGCTGTCGGGCGTGTTGTGAGTACGGGCCGACAGGCGGTAGCGACTGCAGTACGAGACGTGGCAGAGGTACGACCCTCCGCGGGTGACGCGTGCCGTGCCGGTGGCAGGACCCCGCGGATTCCGACTACCCGCCGCGGCGGGGCGCGCGCTCCACCAATCGGCGCACCAGTCCCAGACGTTGCCGCAGACGTTGTAGAGGCCGAAGCCGTTCGGCTCGAACGCATCGACCGGGCAGGTGCCGCGCCAGCCGTCGAGCCCGAGATCGCGATCGGGAAAGCTGCCCTGCCAGACGTTGCAGCGATGCTCGCCATCGGGCTCGAGCTCGTCGCCCCAGGGCAGCGCGGTCTGCTCCACTCCTCCGCGCGCCGCGAACTCCCACTCCGCCTCGGTGGGGAGCCGGCATCCCGCCCACGCGCAGTAGGCCACGGCGTCGTTGTGCGACACCTGGACGACGGGATGGTCCTCGCGCCGGGCGATCGACGATCCCGGTCCCTCGGGATGACGCCAGTCGGCGCCGCTGATCTTGCACCACCAACCGGCGCCCGGCAGACGGTCCTCGATCGCCGTGCGCCGGAGTGTGCGGGACAGGCGACCCTCGAAGACGAAGGACCAGCCCAGCCGCTCGCTGTCGGTCTCATAGTCGGTCGCGTCGACGAAGGCAGCGAAGTCGGCGTTGGAGACAGCGCACGCGTCGATGCGAAACGGGTCGACGAAGATCTCGCGCACCGGGGTCTCGCCGTCGCCGGGTATGGCTTCGGCCGAGTCGGTGCCCATGAGGAATCGGCCGCCGTCGAGACGCACCATGTCGCGGTCGTTCGCTCCCGAGGCCGGCACCGCGGCGGCTGGGCCGGCGCCGCTCGCCGGCCGGCCGAGATCACGCGAGGGTATGCAGCAGGCCGTCATGCCAAAGGGCAAGTAGCTTGTTCCACTCTTACCTAGGGGCGCTCAGTCGAAAAAGCCGCTGGGCGAAGCCTTGGCACCTGTGAAATCCGGCCCTTCTTCACGCCAGCCATTGAAGATCTTCTCTCCCAACAGACGGGCAAACCGGGGCTCGTGGGCATAGCGCTCGAACACCTCGGGATACCGTGTATCGCCGCGTCGCTCCTGTGTCGAGAGATGAGGCCGGCAGAAGTAGAGGGCGAGATTGATGCGCGTGCCCGGCAACTCCCGTCGCCAACCGCCGTGCCACGAGTTGCCATGCCAGATCACGGCATCTCCCGGATTGAGGTCCATGGTTACAGCACCTCGCGGCACCGTCCACTCGAGAACGTCCAGCTCTTCCGGATCCAGTTTCTTCGCCATGATTTCCGGGACGGTTTCATGGCCCGCCATCCAGTTCTCGTGGGCCGTGGGCTGGCGCTGCTTTCGATGGCTGCCCGGGAAGAGCACCAGCGCGCCCGTTTCCCGGCTGTAGGGCGTCAGAGCGTAGTTGCAGTTGGCGACCAGGGACGTCTCGGTCATGCCGACTCGAACCCCATCGGCGTGCACCGACAAAGGCATGCCGCCGGGCCCACGAAAGTGACTGCCCATGGAAGACAACACACAACTCTCACCAAGCAGATAGGTGATCATCGCGAGCGGCTTCGGCTCCAGCAAGATCTCGGGGAAGACCGGATCCTCGAAGATCAGGTAGTGCTGGTACGCCATACCGCTGAAGTCGTCGGACGTGGCCGTGTCAGGATCGACTTTCTTGCCCGTTGTCCTTTCAACGCGCCGCAGGATGGCCGCCTTGGCGCGCTCGATCCGGTCTTCGGACAACACGCCCGGGAGAACCGTGTACCCCTTGGTCTCGAGCTCGAGCAGGTTCTCGTTGAGATCGAGCTCCGCAATGTTTGCCAGCACCCGTTCGCGCGCTTCGTCGTCTTTGCCGGCCATCTGGGCGGCGACAGGCGAGACCCGTTTAGCACCGCTCCGTTCGGCATTCCCGCTTCTCATCGCTTACCTCCGTAACCTACTAGCTACAGCTAGCTGCCGGGGACAATCCAGATCGGCGACGACCAGGCACGCTCCTGGAGCGTCGCCGGCAAGGATACGCGCGGCGAAACCCCGGCCTTCACGGCATCCCAGGTCGACCAGCGGCACGTCGGGTTCTCCAGGACGCGGACGTAGTAGAACGCGTGATGCTCGGGGTCGAAGCCGGGATCGCTCCAGGTCGCTCCCAGTTCGGCGTCGCCCACGTCCTGGCTGATCGCGCAGTTGGACAGGTCCACGGAGGCGCCGTTGTCCGGACATCGGTGGGTGCCGGGATCGGGCTGCAACCCATCGGAGCAGGCGACGTCGAAGACCTGCTCGTGCCGGTCGCCGCCCTCGACCCAGCCCTTGACAATCTGGAGACGCTGGAGCGGGGCGCCGGACGGGTCGCGCAGCGCGCGGACCGCGAAGGTGGGACTGCCGCCTCGATCGGCGTCGATCTCGCCTCCCATGGAGACGCCGCGCTCGTAGCCGACCGCCGCCATGTCGTCACGGCTGTGAAGGTCGTCGGGCAGGCCGTAGCCGGCGAACATCCGCACCCGGATGCGAGTCCCCGAGGTGGCGAAGGTCTCCTTGCGACGCAGAGCCTCGTAGATGGCCTGCCGGGTGTTCTCCTCGGCCCAGACGCCGGTGAGGCCCGAGTTGCTGTAGTAGCGGCGGAAGACCTCGCGATACGTCGGCACGCCATCGACGACGTCGGCCGGGACCGAGCCCCTGCTCACCGGGTCGAAGTCGTGCACGCCGACCTTGCCGGTGTGCTTCTCCTCGTCGAACTGAAAGCCCGAGTTGTGGGTGTCGCTGGCGCCGACGAACCCCAACCGATACGGGTTGAAGCCCTCCCGGCTCTGAAACGCGATGCCCTCAAGCAGCGCCTGGCGGACGTAGCTGCCCCTGGGGCGACTCTTGGCCCACTGGCCGACGCGAAAGGGGAAGATCTCGAAGTCGGCCCACTCGTCGTTGGGCGACAGGAAGGGATGGGTCTCGGAGGTGCCCTTGACCTGCGTGATCTCGACGAGCGGCTCGTTGCGCATCCGCTTCGTCGCGTAGTCCGCGTCGAGGGGACCGCCCGCGAACGTCTCTGTCTGGAACATCCAGCCGTCCGAGCCGTTCGAGTTGTGCGGGATCGCCAGTGCCTCGATGCCCTGGTCGCGCAGGCGATCCATCCAGCTCCAGAGGTCCTCGGGATTCGCCGAATCGAGTCGGCTGAAAGGTTCCCGGGGTGCTGTGCCGCCCCGGAAGATCACGTTCCGGTGCAGGTTGCCGCCGTCTCGCGAGGGGGTGTACTCGTAGCCGATGAAGGTCGTCAGGGTGCCCGGCCGGTAGTGGCGTTCCGCGGCGGCGACGATCTCCTGCCACGCCGTCCGGAACACTTGCGCGTCCGCGTGCCGCGCAACGAACTCCTGGGCGCCCGGCAGGTAGCCACCCCGCGCCTTGACTGTCGTCGCGTCGACGTAGCGCCTGACTTCGGGATCGTCCGCCAGCGGGTGGCTGGGGTCGGCGAGGGCGCGCAGGACCCCGAGGTACGCCGCGTGGTCGGTCACTGCGTAGAAGTCGAGGGCCCGGTCGAGCTGGATCTCGTTGCCCGAGGGATGCCTGATCGCCTCTCCAGCGGCGAAACGGTACGCGTCGTCGGGCGTCGTCCGCGTGGCGAACGAAAAGGCATCGAACGAGTACGCGGTGTGCACATGCAGGTCGCCGAAGTACGCCGAGCGCTCCTGCCCGCCGGCAGGCGCGAGCGACGCGACCGCCTGGAGAATCCCCAGGGTCGCCGGGAGCAGGAGTCGAGGAGGTCGCATGGTGGGCTCCGTTTCAGCCGGTTTCGTGGAGTCAGGAGGGTTGCCGCGAGACCCGGACTCGCTCGGGCTGCCGCTTTCCCGAAGATCAGTTCGCCGAAACTGCGTGGGCGTACGCCGTGCAAGCCCGAATGTCGTCTGTTTCGAGATCCGGATAGTCCTCCAGGATGGCGTCGGGAGTCGCGCCCTGCGCCAGAAGGCTGAGGATCAGCTCCACGGAGATCCGCATGTCACGGATGATCGGCTTACCGCCGAACACATCCGGCCGGGCCGTGATGCGACCGAGTAGTTCCGCGTTCGTCGTGGACATCGTCTTCAAGCTCTCAGGTTCTGAGTCTACTCCGCCACCGGCCCTGCCAAACGACCTGAGCGATCGTTCTCCAAAGCACCAATCGGGGGCGCATAGCGGCGGCCTTCGCGAATCGCAGCGACGATCTCCTCGGACGTCATCCGGACGCGGCGCCACTGCCTGCGGCGCTTCCGGAAACGGTCTACAGCCAACTTCCGAGCCTCACCACCCTGACTCCGCGCCTTGATCGCGCTCAGGCTGCCGCCTGAGACATCACTCGTAATCCGCCGCGTTCAACGACACGGAGATCATCTCCTCGTCGTTTCTCATGTAGACGTGCTTGTTGGCGTAGGCCGGGTGAACCCAGCTCACGTAGCGCAACTCGCGTCGATTGCCGGGGCGCGACGTGGGGGCAATGAGATGGGTCCGGCTGATTTCTTCGTAACCGGAAGGGCTCAGTCTGGCGATGATCAGATCGCCGCGGTCGTTGTTGATGAAGACTCGATCGCCGTTCCGGACCAGGAAGCCGGACACCCAGCGCCGTCGCTCGGATGTCGCTTCCTGCGTTTCCCAGAGCCGCTCGCCGGTCTCGGCATTCAGGCCACGCAACTGGCCGTAGCTGCAGATGCCGTAGATGGTCCCGTCCTCGATGATCGGCGTCGCCAGGACGCCGTGCAGCCCGTCGGTCTGAATCTCACTGTTGCTCGTGCCCTTCCAGGCAACCGTGGCGCCGGGCCTGTCCTGGTCGAGGGTCAGCATCAGAGGTCCGTCGTAGAACGTCGTGAAGAACAGTTGCGATCCCGTCTGCACCGGTGTCGCGACGGTCATCGCACCGCCGACCGTGTAGGGCTGACGCCAGTAGAACTCGCCGTTCACGGGATCGAGCGAGACGACCTCTTCCGGATTCCAGACGATGAGCTGCCGCGCGCCGCCGGCCTCGATGATGATCGGCTGGGCGACGCCGAGATCCGCTTCGCTGTCGAGCGCACGCCAGAGCTCCTCGCCTGTCATCTTGTCGAACGCGACGACCCGTGCGCCCTCCGGGCCGCCGACGAAGCAGATGAGGCGCGGGCCGTCGACGAGCGGCGCGCTGGCGAAGCCCCAGTCGAACCCCCATTGCATCCGATCCACGCCGTAGTCCTCGGCGTAGTCCTTTCGCCACAGGAGTTCGCCGGTCTCGACATGGAACGCGGACAGGACGCCCGTGCGTCCCAGGGTGTAGACGCGGTCCCCATCGACCGTCGGGGTCGCGCCGGGGCCCGTTTCCCACTGAATCCCCGCGTAGTCCGCCTCCCACGCCTGGGTCCACAGGATGCGACCGGTCGCTTCATCGAGCGCCAGCGCCCGCTCGGTTCCGCGCATGCCGTGCGTCGCTTCGTAGTCGGTGACGAAGACCCGGCCAGCAACCACGGCGGGGCCTGCGTAACCTGCCTTGATCGGGGTTCGCCAGAGCACCTTGAGGCCCTCGGCGGGGAACTCCTCGAGGAGCCCGGTCTCGTGCCAGACGCCGAGGCGGCCCTTGCCCCGAAACTCCGGCCAGTCGTCGGCACGCGTCTGGGTCGCAACCACCAGGACGGATGCGACGCACGCGAGCAACGCCGTGAACCGCCTGGTCACGTGCGGCCCGCTACCTGTTCGCCAGTTCGTCATAGATCGCTTCGATGTTCGCCTTCGCGTGTTCCATGTCGTAGTCGTTGTAGCGCTCAGGCAACTCCAGGGCCGCCGCCGCCTCATCGGCGCTCAGGCCGGCCCGGAAGGCTCTTTCCGTGGCCGCCAGGAAGTCGCGGTTGAAGTCGGCGTACTCCTCGAGATCCTCCCACGTCATCAACCCCCTCCAGGGTCGGTTCGCCCCTGTTTCCAGGCGACCCCGTCCAGCGTACGTCACGGGAGGCTGGCCGTGGCCCGTGACGACACGGCTCACGCCCCGGATCTCCGCGACCGCCTTCGCCAGCGTGTCGGGAAAGGCCACGCCGCTCCCGCCGTTCTCCGTGTCGATGACCGGCGTCGCTTTCGAGGGAAACAGGCCTCCCATGTACGCCACCCCCTTCTCGGGGAAGACGACGACGATGTCGCCATCGGTGTGGGCAGGGCCGAAGTGGTACAGCTCGATGCGGTCAAGATCCTCGAGGAGCGAGAACCGGTCGGCGAACGTCTTCGACGGCAACGACGCAGCGTCCGCGCCCATCCTGGCCAGGTTCGCCCTGGTGTTTTCATGCGCCACGACCTGAACCGTGGCCTTGAACTCCGCGTTGCTGCCGGCATGATCCGGATGCGCGCGGGTATTGATGATCGTCGTCACCGGCAGATCGGTCACCCCGTCGAGGGCGTCCCGCACCGCCTGGCCCCAGCCCCGGCGTTTCGTGTCGATCAACACGACGCCGCCGTTGACCTCGTCGATCAACGCCAGCGAGTTCGCGCCGCCGCCCGAGAGGTGGTAGAGCGTGTCCATCACGTTGAGCGTGTCGATCCGAACGGTCTTCGACTCCTGCTCCTGGGCGCCCGCTCCGGCGGCCACCAGTGACAGAGTCACGAGCCACACGTCCAACCTCACCCACCGTTTCATGAGATACCTCCCGGGCTTCTGAAGCAGCGCTATGGCAAGCTAGGAGCGTGCGCGGTAGGAAGTTCCGTGGGCGCGCTGCGTTCTCATGATTCAGGAGCTTCCTGGCAGTTGGTGGGTCTTGGCGGGTTGGGTGCGTGTCGTGTGGACTCGGATTCGAGT
>LXNI01000841.1_pt1 | contig 32100 bp, 26 predicted proteins | sample 809091 | NCBI WGS metagenome assembly LXNI01 (sample SAMN04870527, study PRJNA318959) | sponge metagenome | biome: 01000161; feature: marine sponge reef; material: water | host: Sarcotragus foetidus | place: Greece: Milos, Mediterranean Sea | collected 2013-05-29 | depth 5-7 m | reverse complement strand
AAACACTTCCCGGTTCGGCGCACCGCTTGGAATGAACCATGTGACCACCCAAAAGTACATGCGTATCTTCGAAAATCTCTTTCTGGTGCATTCACTGTCGCCTTGGTTCACAAACACCCTGAAACGTCTGACGAAATCGCCCAAGCTGCATTTCCTGGATTCCGGATTACTCGCCGCATTGAGAGGAATCACGCCTGATCGCCTGCATCACGACCGGACACCCTTTGGGCCGTTGCTGGAAACCTTCGTTCTGGGTGAGTTTCTCAAGCTCTCGACCTGGGCTGCTGATCGCTATGTGTTTTCGCACTTCCGCGATAAGGAACGTAACGAAGTCGATATTGTGATCGAGAACAGCCGAGGAGAGGTCGTTGGATGCGAAGTGAAAGCCGCTGCAACCGTCACTGCAAGCGATTTTTCGGGTCTTCGCCGCCTTGCGGCGGGCGTTGGCGAGAAATTCGTGATGGGACTCGTCCTGTACGACCACGAAATCAGCGTTCCATTCGACAGGCGACTGGCCGCGGTTCCGGTTTCGGCACTGTGGGCACAACCATGAATGTGCTGCTTGTCCCCTTGCCTTTCCTTGTCTTCCGATCCAAATCACACCCCTATCGAACCGCTTTCATTCCCATCTGTTTCACGCTCAAGTTGGCATGCGCCGACAAACTGAACCCTTCGAATCACTCGGGAAAATAAATTCGGATTCCTTTAAAATAGGCCCAGTCCGGCAATTTGATCTTGAGCGATGAGAAAATAACGCCTCAACATATAATCAATGTATGTCGCAATCGGCTAAAACTAACGATACATGATGAAATGGAGTCGACGCATCGTATTGATATGCCTGTTTTCCGGCTTCTTCTTGTAAACTCGATATGCTGTCTGCAATCAAACGCTATGTCTTCATCGTCGATGCGGTGAACTATCGTATTGGCCGGATTATCATGTATGGTATTTTTGCCATGGTCGGTATCCTGTTGTGGTCATCTGTCTCCAAAACGTTTTTCCTGCCTTCCCTGTGGACCCTGGAAATGGCCCAGTTTGCCATGGTTGCCTATTATATCCTTGGTGGGCCCTACTCCATGCAGCTAGGGGCAAATGTCCGAATGGATTTATTTTACGGAAACTGGTCGGCCCGGAAAAAAGCCTGGTTTGACAGCATAACCGTCCTGTTCCTGATTTTTTACCTCGGCGTACTGCTCTACGGTGGCTTCGAAAGTACCCACTACTCTTTGCAATACGGTGAACGAAGCTACTCGGCATGGCGGCCTTACATGTGGCCGATTAAGGTAATCACCTGTCTCGGTATGCTTTTGATGTTGCTCCAGGCATTCTCGGAATTATTCAAGGATATTGCGAAAATTCGGGAGGTGGAACTCTGATGTCCTACGAACTCATCGCCATTTTGATGTTCTCGTCAATGATGCTGATGTTGATGACCGGACAACGGGTCTTTGGCGCAATCGGTGCCGTGGCCGCCGTTGCAGCGATCACTCTGTGGGGCACAGGCGGATCAGACATTCCTTTCTCAGCTGCGATGAAGTTGATGAAATGGTATCCGTTGCTGACGTTGCCGATGTTCATTTTCATGGGCTATATCCTGTCCGAATCAAAAATTGCAGACGACCTGTACAAGATGTTTCACGTCTGGATGGGATCCGTCAACGGTGGACTTGCCATCGGCACCATCGGACTGATGATACTCATTTCCGCGATGAATGGGCTGTCGGTTGCCGGTATGGCCATTGGCGCAACCATTGCCCTGCCCGAACTGCTCAAACGCAATTATGACAAGCGGATGGTAACAGGTGTCATCCAGGCCGGATCATCACTCGGAATCCTGGTGCCTCCATCGGTCGTACTGGTCCTTTATGCGATGATTGCCCGTCAACCGGTTGGACAACTGTGGTTGGCCGGGGTGCTGCCCGGACTGATGATGGCAATCCTGTTCATTTTGTATATTGCCATTCGCTGTCATGTCCAACCGGGCCTCGGTCGTGCCCTGCCTGCCAGCGAACGTGACTATCCTCTCAGTGAAAAGCTCAGACTGCTGCGAGCGGGGCTGTTACCGGTGGGCATCTTCAGCGCCATGATGGTTCCGTTTGTCAATGGCTGGACCAGTTTGGTCGAGAGCTCGGCCATCGGGGCGATGAGCGCATTTTTGGCCGCAGTGATTAAAGGCCGAATGACCCGGGAGGTCTTCGAAGTCTCCGTCAGACAAACTCTGGCGATTTCCTGCATGTTCATGTGGATCATCCTCGCGGCACTGGCCTTTGGCGCTGTTTTTGATGGCCTGGGGGCAGTGCGCGCAATTGAAAACTTCTTTACCGACGATTTGGGACTGAACCCGTGGATGATATTGATCCTCATGCAGTTGTCTTTTTTACTGATGGGTACATTTCTGGATGATACCGCGATGCTGGTAATTGTGGCTCCGCTTTATGTCCCCTTGGTCAAGATGTTGGGGTTCGACCTGATCTGGTACGGTGTCCTGTACACGATCACAACGCAAATTGCCTATATGACGCCGCCTTTTGGCTACAACCTGTTTTTGATGCGGGCAATGGCGCCCCCTGAGATCACACTGCGGGATATCTATGGATCGATATTGCCCTTTGTGGCTGTCATGATCGTTAGCCTGATGCTGGTCATGACCTTCCCGGACATCGCCATGTGGCTGCCTGAATACGTGTACGGCAAATAAACGATAGCGTCCACACACAACCCCGGGGCGAAATTTCATTTTTGCCAACGCACATTACGAATGTAATTGTGGCTATGTCAATCCTCATTCCCTGCTGTCGAATTTGGAAAAGGCAGTCTGTATACTTTTCGATTCGCTAAGGACAGATCAATGGCACTGACTGACATTACCAGACCGATGGTACTCCATGCACTGCAGGAGTTTGACCAGTTGGGGAAAGAGACAATGTTGGAGCAATACAGTTCCGGTTCCAGTGGGAAATCGACCCGCTGGTACATATTGTTTGGTAGCAATCGCTATGACCAGAAAGTCGTATTGCGTGCTGCACACAAACTGGGAGGGCTGGGCTCACTTCCTCCTGGCAGAGGGACATTCACAGCATCACAAGCCAAGCGCCAATTGAAAAAACTCAGTTTTGAAATCGTAGATGGTGAGCAACCCGACAATTGGCAGGAAGTGGGTGAACTGATCAGCAAACTCTACAAAATTTCTGGTCGGCTGGAGAAGCTTTTTCCCGGTCGAAAATTTACCCCAGATGGTCACCTCGTCGGGAGTATTGGAGAGGTGCTGGCCAAATATATGTTCAAACTTGAGCTACTGTCAAATTCTCATTCCACACACGATGCTGTCACAGCTGACAGAAAATATGTCCAAATTAAACTGACCCAAGGCAACAGAGGCATAGCTCTTCGCACTGAACCGAACTATCTTCTCGTCTTACGCTTAACACCGGAACTAAAAGTGGAAATCGTATACAACGGAAAAGGAGAGTTACCTTGGTCACATGCAGGGAAGAGGCAAAGTAATGGGCAGCGTCAGATCACGCTTAACAAACTTTACGAAATCAATAAATGCATCTCCGAAAAAGACCGCCTTGACCTATACAATGTTTGTAACCTGACTCATAATGAAGATCGATTACCTGAAGATGATAGCGATGAGTAGTTGATTTATTTGCAGTTCACTCCGGGGCAAAATCGATTTCAATTAGTGACACTTAACAAGCAAGTCGACATAAGAGATGTGTTCATTAAGATACTCGTCCGCATAACAGCCCATACTTTTACTGATAGGGGCTATTCCTGAACGATACGGTAGGGCTGTGCGTGCGCTGTTTTAGTGTTTACTATGCGAGCGACAACACGAGGCGGTGACAATGAGCAACGACCACAGTAGCTTCGTCGGTACAACTGTCAGGCGGCTAAACGAAGAAAAAGAGATCGACCTGCACAAGACATACTATAATACAAACTGCACCAAGATATGGAGACCCTCGATCAGTTTTATGGGCACATATCCGGTTGTGTTACTAGGAAGCGTCATTAAGTATGGCTATTTTAACCAAAAACGTTATCGATATCCTTCACACCTATAACATCTTCCCTGATGAGACTGAGTGTGACCTTCCGGACATCGGCGAAATCAAAAAGGATGAGATGGTCTACAGCACTTCGATCGGAAAGGTCTTTCGCGAGGATACAGAAAGGGAAATCGGAGTTTTCAATTTGGATGATCCGCGTATCCGTGAATGGTGGCAGAAAATTGAACGAATAATTGACGGTGAAAGGCAAACGAGAGGGGGCTTGATTCGCCCGATTGCAACCTATCCTCCTGAACCACATTGTGCTTGGTATTGCCCGATTCACTTTTTCGGGCACGGCTGGGGCATCTTTATTCGAGAGAACTGTATTCTCCAACTGACGGCAGATATCGCTCAGTTTGTAATCTGGAGTACCGTTACGAGGATACCACCTCCCTCTATTGCTACCCAGCTTTTGCGAAGTGCTTTCTACGTCCTGTTTTTACACGAGCAGTTCCATCACAAGGTGGAGAGCTTCGGTTTTCGTTTATTGATTGCAACTGGTTCAGATCGATATAAACCTTATAAGAAAAAGGTTTACCGCAAGAACTATCTGACCCCCTATTGCCTAGAGGAGGCACTTGCAAATGCTGAAAGCTATCGACGTTTGTCTGAACCACGTTACGTACAGCGTATTGATAAGGGTATAAGAGATGGCCTACGGAAATTCCTAAAGCACTCATTTCGCAACCAACCACCAGGGTATAAAGAAGGTATTCGGTTTCTTTCTGAACCCGGCTATCGAGATGCTCTCTACAAGCTACAGTCACAGATTCGAGATGTAACGCTTGTTCCAGTAACCCCAGCGGCGCATTGGACCGTAGCTCCGAACATGATCACATCTTTGACCGACATCACGGACAACATTTATGTTGTATTGCCACATGGTTCACGGCCGATTTTTAAACCAACTTCGGTCGACCCTAGGGTCACAGTATCCAGTAAGAAACTGATTAGTGCGCTTGTGCGACATCACGGCTATCAGGAGGTTTCAGGTGGAAAGGGTTCGCACGTAAAACTGAGCAAGCCTGGAGCCCCAACAATAGTCATTCCTGGTAACAAGCCAGTGCTTTCGCCTGGCGTGGTTAAGCATGCCCTCAAGGCCATTGGTGCCCACTCAATCTCCTGGTTACCTGACCTACTGGCGGGACAGCTGCCATCAAATACGTAGCGGCGGTGTCCCCCAGCTTCATTCGGTCATTCGATATATCAAGGGGCATTGATGAAATCACAATGCAGTGCTATGTTTGACGGGTCCTTAATTTAATCAATATTACGGAGGCAATGATGACCAATAGACGACAATTCCTGACAGGTGCAAGTGCTGGTCTGGCTGGCCTGGCTTTGACAGGAGCACCTGCTGTTCATGCACAAAGCAAATCCACCATCAAGTGGCGATTGCAAACCTATGCGGGTGCAGCCCTGGCTGAGCATGTGATCAAACCTGCCATTGACTCATTCAACAAAATCGCTGGCGACGAGATGCAAATCGAACTGTATTTTGCTGACCAATTGGTCCCAACAGGCGAGTTGTTCCGCGCCATGCAAAAAGGCACCATTGATGCGGTGCAGTCCGATGATGACTCCATGGCCTCACCGACCGAAGTCACCGTGTTTGGTGGCTACTTCCCCTTTGCCAGTCGCTATTCGCTGGATGTGCCGGTTCTGTTCAATCAATATGGTCTCAATGAGATATGGGATCAGGAATATTCCAAAGTTGGCGTCAAGCATCTCTCGGCCGGCGCATGGGACCCCTGCCACTTCGCAACCAAAGACCCGATCCATAGCCTGGCAGACCTGCAAGGTAAACGCGTCTTTACGTTTCCTACCGCCGGTCGATTCCTCTCCCAGTTCGGCGTTGTCCCGGTGACTTTGCCCTGGGAAGATATTGAAGTGGCCGTACAGACCGGAGAATTGGATGGAGTCGCCTGGTCTGGCATCACCGAGGACTATACCGTGGGCTGGGCCGATGTCACCGACTATTTTCTGACCAACAACATTTCCGGCGCATGGGCTGGGTCTTTCTTCGCCAACATGGACCGGTATCAAGAACTTCCGGATCATCTTAAAGAGTTATTGAAATTGACCATGGATAGTTCACATTACTACCGTCAATGGTGGTACTGGGGTGGAGAAGCCTCTTTGCGCGTCAATGGCACAAAGATGAAACTGACGACGATCCCGGATGCGGAGTGGACGCAAGTCGAAACAGCCGCAATCGCATTTTGGGATGAAATCGCCGCCGAATCAGAGACAAAAGCAAAGGTTGTCGAGATTTTCAAGCAGTACAATGCCGATATGGTCAAGGCGGGTCGGCCTTACCGATACGGCTAGGCAGATTCTCAATCGGGGAGGCATTCGTTGTCTCCCCGCCTCTTCGACAGCTGGCGTATGGATTGTCAAATGTGATTTCGGCTCGTCCGTAATCAGAATATGACCGTTGCCAACCCCAATGATGCAGGTATCACACCATGAGCGGAAGTTTCGAAACCATGGATTAAGTATTCATTGAAGGCGAGTCGTTTTCCCGTCCATCTAGACAGAGCATACAAAGAGCGTGGATAATTCGTACTCCCTGACCGCTCTACATACCGGAACGGCTACACTGATGTAGCACTCCGCCCAACTCAACCAAATACACAAGAAAATCAGCCGATGCACCCGATAGCATGGGTATGTGGACGGGCGTACTCTGGTCATCGCCACACTTGCGGTCGGGGTGCTGATAACCACATTGTGTGACCGTATCACTCCAGTTTTACCGGAACTCCGAGAGATGCCGCATGGTTTTGTCAGTGAGGCCCATCGGGCCCTCATCGGACGAGAGCGGGCAATACGCTTCGATTGCAGCGCGGATCAGAGCAATACGCCGACATCATGACTTCTTTTGCCTCAGATACCTGTTGATTTGTTTTTTCTCCCAGTGGGGTCCGAACAGGCTGAACACCTCATGAACATTCAACCCGTGCAAGACAACTCCCAATCCCCAACCCAACGCAGGCCATACCACCCAATAATAATCGGGAGAAACGATGACATTGATGATTAACAGCAACGCCATGACGACCAGATACTGAATGGCATGATTATAAAAACCCTTGATATCACGTACATATTCGATCGCTTCTCTTTCTTCAGCGGTCATGTTCGGTTGATTCAACATATCGCTTTCCTCGATTAAAGTGGAAACATCGGTTTCGAAAACCGCAGCCAAGGCTTTCAGTGACTCATTACCCGCCACTTGACCTCGTTCGATTCGCTGGATTGTGCGGACACTCAGCCCGCTGAACTCGGCAAGCTGCTGCTGTGACCAACCACGGCTTAGCCGTAATTTTCTGACAATCATGTCAATCTCCTGACTTCGGATAAGGGCATTGTGCGGCAAGTGAGCGCCAGGAACAACGACACCAACACGACATGAACCTGACAATCGAATACAAACCAAACAAGACAGATAAGGAAAATGATGAGATACCAAGTACTGGTTTCACAAATTTCGGTATTTTGTATTTGAGAATATCCTGCTTCCCATGGCATCATCAATCTGACACCGTCAGGCGTGCCGAGTGCGTTGTCGGTCGACAAGCCCGTCATCACCGTTTGTTCGATGAGAAACACCATGAATATCCTATTTATCACCGCAGATCAGTGGCGTGGCCGTTGCCTTTCACGTCTCGATCACCCTGTCGTCAAGACACCTCATCTGGATTCACTGGCAGCCGATGGGGTACTGTTCAGCAACCATTTTGCCCAAGCCGCACCATGTGCACCGAGTCGCACCTCCCTGCATACCGGAATGTACCTGCAAAACCACCGATGTGTGCTGAACGGGACACCGATTGACAACCGATTCACCAACTGGGCGATTGAGATCAGCAAAAAGGGTTATTCCCCTTCCCTGTTCGGGTATACCGACAGCGCCCTTGACCCGAGAGGGATTGATCCGGCCGACAAGCGATTGACGCACTACAGCGAACCTTTGCAGGGAATCGAAACGTTCACACCGATTCAAGGAGAGGTTTCGGTGTTATGGGTGGATCATTTAAAGAGCAAGGGTTATTCGGTGCCTGAAAAGGTTTGGGAACTTTACGGAAGGACCCAACCGGGTACCGAGTGGGAGGCGGGAGGGACTGTCCCGCTTCCGCTTGCCTTTGAGGCCAAAGACCATGAAACCCATGTCATGGTGGATGCCTGCATGCAGTGGATCGGCACACAGAACGCGCCCTGGATCACTCATTTGTCGCTGTTACGGCCCCATCCCCCTTTCGTGGCACCGGAGCCATATAACACAATGTACCCCCCCGATCAGGTTGATGACCTCATCCGGCAACCCTCGATTGCTATCGAGTCCGCGCAACACCCCTATCTCGACTATCAACTCAACCATAATCAACATGGCATCTCGGTCGGCGAGGGGTATCGGGCCGCCGATAACAAAAAGGAAACGCTGAGAAAAAAAGCGAGCTATTACGGGCTCATGACGGAAGTGGACGACAATCTCGGCAGATTATTCGACTACCTAAAGGAAACAGACCAGTGGTCAGACACATTGATTATCTTCACATCGGATCATGGGGAACAGATGGGAGATCACTGGTTGATGAGCAAATCCGGTTACTTCGACCAGTCTTATCATGTTCCACTGATTGTCAGAGACCCGAGGCCGGCTGGCGATCAGCAACGGGGCAAGGTGGTCGATGTCTTTACGGAAAACATCGATATCATGCCGACCATGCTGGACTATCTGGGTCTTGACATTCCCGGTCAATGTGATGGCCGTTCTCTCATTCCTTTTCTACAACGCGCGGAGAAAGTGCCCGGCTGGCGTCAGGAAGTGCACTGGGAATATGATTTCAGAAACATCCTGAATACCACGCCTGAGCAGCAACTGGGATTGAGTTCCCATCAGTGTACCTTGAATGTCATTAGAGATAACCATTACAAATATGTGCATTTCACTGCATTGCCGCCGCTGTTTTTCGACCTGACCCAAGACCCGCACGAATTCGTGAATCGAGCCAATGATCCGGACTATCAATCATTGGTGCTGCGCTATGCGCAAAAAATGATTTCCTGGCGGATGAACCATGATGAACGGGCTCTGACCGAAATCTTCTTGTCCAAATCCGGTCCGATAACCCGAGCGGCGCCCCTGCAACCCATCATGCCATGGTGACGACCCGATCAGGCCGCGGTGATGACCCGAGTAACCCGGAGTATCCCCCTTAGCTCACCCCTTGCCACAACAAGATCTCGGCATCAAGCCGGGGGGCGGACTGACCCGCCGCTTGGGATGCGGTTAAGCGGATCATAAGGGACTTCATCGAGGAGTCGGGCACTGACTTCGTGGTCCAGAATGCGCACCGATAACGGAGACCCATCGAGCGGTTCGCTGAAATAGGCCAACGCCAGGTTTTTTTGCACCCGATGGCCAAAACCGCCCGAAGTAACCAACCCGACCACCTGTTCATTTTGTATCACCGTATGCAAATAAAACGGGTCTATCACCTCCCCGTCCAGTGCCAGCAGATGCATTTGCCAGCCGTTTCCCTGTCGCTGTCTTTGCAACAGGGAGGATTTGCCGATGAAATCCCGGTCTGTTGTCTTGACAAACTGACCCAGGCCGGCTTCTATCGGTGATCTTTCCGTCGTCAGGTCCACTCCCCATGCCCGGTAGCCCTTTTCCAACCGCAATGCATTGGCGGCAAATGCCCCGTACAGTCCGATACCGAAGGCCTCTCCGGCACGCCAAAGCCGTTCAAACAGCTCACATTGACACTCCCTCGGATGGTGTAACTCCCAACCTGACTCGCCGACATAGGAGACCCTCAAGGCAGTGACCTCGATATCGCCGATCATGACCTGCTGACAGGTTAACCAGGGGAAATGGCGCGGCGACACATCCGTATCAGTCAATGTCGCCAACACCGTTTCGGCCTGGGGCCCCATGAGTCCAAGCACGGTCACTTCTTCGGTGACATTCTTGATGACAACATCCTGAAAACGGACCGCACGTTGCCTCAGCAGATCTTCATCATGTCGCTCTGCAGCGGCCGCGCTGACAAGATAATATGCCTTGTCCTTGATACGGGTTACACTGAATTCCGATGCAACCCCGCCTTGCGGCATGAGCACATGATTCAGCACGATATCACCGACCCGGGCAGGCGCCCGATTTGCCCCCAATGACTGCATGAATTGATCGGCATCGTTCCCGGTCACGCTAAATTTGGAAAACATGCTGAGTTCACCGATGGCCACCTGGGTCATGACCTTGCTGCATTCCGCTGCAACCGCATCAAACCAGTTGGGACGCTGGAAACTCAATTCAGCATGGGGGGCTTCGCCCGCTCTGGCAAACCAGTTGGGACGCTCCCATCCATACGTAGCGCCGAACACCGCACCCAGTTCTTTCAAACGAGGGTAAATCGGGGTCATTCGCTTTTCCCGCCCTGCCGGTCGATCTTCATACGGATAGTGGATCCCAAACTGTGCGGCAAAACATTCAACCGCTTTATCCACCCGATAAGCACGATCGGCATAGTGTCCAAAGCGCCGTGAGTCAATCGCAAGTGCATCGCCCGGCGGCTCACCACCGACCATCCACTCCGACAGAAATTGCCCGGCACCGCCCCCTTCCATGACGCCCATACTGGACCCGGTCAGTATCCATGCATTCGGCAGGCCAAAAGTCGGACCGATCAGGGGATTGGCATCCGGGGTAAACGTGATAGGCCCATGTATCACGTTCTTGATACCGGCAGCGGCCACTGCCGGCACTCTTGCCATGCAGTTCGCTGCAATCGCCTCAATACGGTCCAGATCGGGCGGCAACAACTCCATGCCAAAACCACGGGGCACCCCGTCAATCGCCCAGGGTTGCCCGTTTCGCTCATAAGGCCCGATGATGACGCCATTGCGTTCCTGACGAAGATACCAACTTTCATCCGGGTCACGTATGAACGGGAGCTCCTTCTCCAGAGCAGCAAACTGGTCAATCTCATCGGTCACGATATATTGATGCAGCATCGGGACAACCGGCAGGTCCACTCCCATCATCAAACCGATTTCCCGACACCAGGTGCCCGCGGCATTGACAATATGCTCAGCACGAATCTCCCCATTTCGGGTATGAACCCGCCATTCATCCGCCACTCTCTCAATCCTTTCCACCGGATTGTTGCGATAAATGTCAGCGCCCCTGTGCCGTGCACCCTTGGCCAGCGCATGCGTTGCTTGGCTCGGGTCCACATAACCATCCAGAGGCTCATGAATGGCACCGATCAGGCCCTTGGTCTCCACCAGCGGATAAATGGCCTTCAGCTCGGACGGACTCAACAGGTTGAAATCAAATCCGGCAAACCTGCCCAGTCCCTGAACATGTCTAAATTCCTCAAACCGGTCCTTTTGGGTGGTGACCCGCAATGCCCCGGTGGCATGAAAACTGACCGGTTGACCGGTTTCCTGCTGGAGAATGGACCGATAGAGTCGGACACTGTGCGCTCGCAACTGCATCACCGTGATATTGTGGGCGTAATGGGTACAAAGGCCGGCGGCGTGCCATGTGGAACCGGCCGTCAGTTCACTTTTCTCGAGCAGCACAACATCCGTCCATCCCAACTGTGTCAGGTGATAGATCAGGGAACAACCCATGATGCCACCGCCGATCACGACCACTCTCGCTGTATTTTTCATTGTATCACTGCACTGATATCGCCGGGATTTCCTCTTCAGGTTCTCATCCTGTGACCGGCAGGGTCATAAGGACACTGGACAAGGGGACGCATCGGATATCGTTCATCGGCCACTTCGATCTCGAAATTGCGTTGTGACAAGGCGGCTCTGGACTGTCCCTGGGCGATGACATAGCCCAGAGAAAGCGCCTTCCCGGTACGAAAACCGAGCCCCCCTGAAGTGGTTCGTCCGACCCATTTGCCGTCGCATAAAATACGCTCGTCATGCAGCAGGAGGGGGCGCGTTGCATCGACCTCAAACAACAGGAGATAGCGGTCAAGGGGCTCTTTCACGGTTTCGTTCAGTGCATCGAGTCCGATAAAACCACCCGGTTTTCGTCGTTTAACTGCAAAACCCAACCCGGCCTGATAGGGGTTCTCTTCTCGACTGATGTCCTGTCCCCAGTGCAAATATCCTTTTTCAAGTCGGCAACATTCCACACAAAAATGACCGGCCAATCCCATTTGATATTGATCCATTTTGCCGATCACGGTCTCGATCACCCGTACACCGCCGTCAACCGGGATCAACAATTCCCACCCTGATTCCCCGACGTAACTCAGCCGTGAGGCACGCACCTCGACCTGTTGTATATTGACCAATTTTGAGCTGCCGAACTTGAAGGAATGCCCGAACACAGGGTCATCACTCACCGCATTCAACAGCACCGCCGCCTTCGGTCCCATGACACCCAACACCAGATAATCGTCAGTACGATCCGATATCTCCAAGCCATTGGCAGGCGCCAGATGTCGTTTGATCCAGTAAAAGTCCTTGGTTCGTGTCGCCGCTGCACTGATCACCAGAAATCGATGTTCAGCCAGCCGGGTCACCGTACATTCTCCCTCAATACCTCCTGCAGGGTTCAACATCAGCGTATAGACCACCCTCCCGACGGGTACATCGATATCGTTGGTGCAGAGCCACTGCAGGCGCCGGCACGATGGCTCTCCCTGGATCTGGATTTTGGTAAATGGGGAAAGATCGAACAGGGCACCATGATTCATCAGCATGATCGATTCTCGCTGCGCCATGGACCACCAGTTCTGCGCAGCATGACTGTACTGGATGTGTGTCTGTTCCCCTTCCAGCGCAAACCACAACGGTCTTTCCCACCCGCTGGGTGCCCCGAAAACCGCACCGTGGCGATGCAGCACATGGTGCCAAGCGGACCGTTTTCGATCCCGGCCTGTCCGGTATTGCTTGAATGGCCAGTGCATCTGGAACTGATTGTGCACCGATTCCAGGATACGCTGTCGCAAAAAACCGAGTTCATTGTCTGCCGGTTCAAATCGGGCAATGTCAACCTCCCACATATCCAGGGCCACGTCTCCGTGTACAACCCACTGCGCCATGGTCCTGCCCACCCCGGCTGAAGACATGATCCCGATCGAGTTAAAGCCCGCTGCCACATAGAAATTACCGATCCTGGGATCCCTGCCCATAATCTGGCGTGTGTCGGGGGTAAAGCTTTCCGGGCCATTGACAAACTGTGACAAGCCCATCCGTTCCAGACAGGGCAAGCGGCGCATGCTCGCCTTGAGCATCGGTTCGACATGATCCCAGTCCTCATCGAACATCAGGAAAGCCGCCTCGCTATCCACCTGCGAGGGATCCCACAGTCGCGCATCAGACTCAAACGTCCCGATGACCAGTTTGCCGGCGTCTTCCTTGACATAAATGCCGCTGTCCATATCACGGATCACCGGACACGACGGTATCTGCGGTTGCATCGGTTCCGTGACGACATACATGTGCTCAACAGCTTGAAGCGGGACACCCACCCCGGCCAACAGACCGATTTCCCTTGCCCAGACACCGGCACAATTGATGACCACCTGACACGACAGCCGTTCGCCATCTTGCAACAGGACCGATTGGACCGCATCATTGTGTACGGTGAATCCGGTCACTTCGCTGTGTTCACGAATGTGTACACCGAAAGACCGCGCCCCCTTGGCATAGGCCATGCACAAATCCACCGGATTGACCTGCCCGTCTTCCGCCACCCACAATCCACCGACCAGGTCCTCGACATTCACAAGCGGGATACGCTGTTCAATCTGTTTGGCAGACAGCATCTCCACCCCCAGACTGTTCATTCTCCCCATGGCGGCCATCCGTTTGAACTCGATCAACCGATGAGGGTGTTGTGCCAGCCACAAACCGCCCGTCTGTCGATAGCCGGTCGCCTGACCGGTCTCCTTTTCCAGTTCCTGGAACAAGGTGACGGCGTATTTCGCCAGTTGGGTCAGATTCTGACTGCCCCGCAACGGCCCGACAATGCCCGCCGCATGCCACGACGTCCCGCTGGTCAGTGTGTTTCGTTCCAGCACAAGGACATTGCGATACCCCAGCTGCCCCAGATGGTAGGCCACACTCAATCCGATCGCACCGCCGCCCACCACAATGATGTCGGCCTGGCTGTCAAGCGGTTTATCCGACATCGCACGGCCCGGTCCCATCAGCGGCACTCCATGCACCCATCAAAGACACGAGGACATCCCAAGACCGCATCACGGGAAGGAGGTCGAGCCCGACCGCATGTTACCGTGGAGAAACCGGTCGTTTCCGGGTGTTCCTCATACCCGATGACATTCTCGAAAAACGCCATGGGGATCCCATCGGTCAATGCAGATTGTCCCACGCTAGTAGTTGCGATCCGGCATGGCCGCCTTTCTTTTTGCCACATACGCTTCCAGTGCTTCCCGCTTGGCAATATCCAGTTCCGGTTCTTCGTATTGTTCAAGATAGGTCTTCCAGATCCTGTTTGCCCGTTGTGCAGCATCCAGCTGTCCTTCCATGGCCCACTGTTCAAAGGAATTGTTGTCCGCCACATTCGAGCGAAAAAATGCACTTTCAAAATGGGACAGCGTGTGCTGGCTGGACAGGAAATGGGCACCGGGTCCCACCTCAAAGATCGCCTCCATCGCCTGGGCGTCCCGGGACAAGTCGATGCCCTCGGAAAAATCAATCAGTTTCCCGCACAAATCCGCATCCAGAATGGTCTTTTCAAACCCGGTAACCAATCCACCCTCCAACCATCCGGTCGCATGATTGATGAAATTGGCTCCAGCCAATACGGCCATGATCAAGCCATAGGTCGCTTCCTGTTGCGCCTGGCCATCCGGTAATTTTGATGCGGACAGGGCGCCGACGGTATGAAACGGAACCCCCAGTCGACGGGCGAGCTGTCCTGCCGCCAACACCATCTTGGCGCCTTCCGGGTTGCCGAACGTCGGTGCTCCGGACTGCATCGAAATGGCCGTCGCAAAACTGCCCATCAAACACGGTGCCCCGGGACGAACGAGTTGGGTCAACATGCACACCGCCATGGTTTCAGCCAGTACCTGGGCCAGCGTTCCGGCAACCGTACACGGACTCATGGCACCCGCGAGCGTCCACGGCGTACAGGCCACCGCCTGATTGTTTCTCGCATAGACCTTCAGGGCACCCGACATGGCCGAGTCCAACACCAGCGGTGCATTGGTATTCGCAACGGAATAAAACACGCAATTTTGATCGACAAACTCGTCGCCGAACAAGATCCTTGCCATGTTGATCGAGTCGGTTGCGCGCTCGGCACCGATCAATGCGCCGAAACAACCCCGGTCACTGTAGCGAAAGTGGCCTAGCAGCATATCAAGATGCCGTTTGTTGACCGGCACATCAACCGGTTCACAGACAATGCCACCGGAATGATGGAGCCATGGAATCATTTGATGGATTTTGACCAGTTTGTGAAAATCATCCAATGTCGCATAACGGCGCCCTTCGTCCAGATTGTGGATGAAGGGGGGACCGAACGACGGACACAACACCGTGTTATTCCCGCCGATCACGACATTATTCGCGGAATTTCTCGCATGCTGGACATATTCTCGGGGTGCACTCGCCTGGATCACCTGTCTTGGATGACCGGGATCAAACCGGACACGCGATCCCCTGACATCCGCACCCGCTTCCTTGAACAGCCTCAGTATTTCCTCATCGTCATGAAACTCCATACCCACCTCCTTGAGAATGGTGTCCGCATTCGCCTCAATCAGGCTCAAGCCTTCTTCATTGAGCAAGTCATACGTGGCGATTTGCCGATGGATATAGGGGGCACGCACCACGTTCGGTTGGCGTCGCCGGGACTGACGGTCGCGGCGCCCTCCTGTCGTTCGGCGAGGCTTTTTTTCCGACGGGCCGGATTGAATGTCGACCGTCATCCTGATGTCTTGTGACTGGTTGTGGAAAACATGATTTTTGGATAGTATACATAATTATGATGACTGTCCAATATAATTGGAGATTTGGCCACAGCACATGAATCCGAATGACCAAAGCAGCTGGGCTTCTCTTCCGCCCAAACGGCTGACCCAGGCTGAAAATCGCAAGTTCAGGCGGGAGAGTCTTCTTCGGGCAGCCATTGTCACGGTCGCACAATTCGATATTGCCGGTGCGACCGTCGAGAGAATCTGCGCTCAGGCGGGCGCATCCCGGGGGCTGATCGCCCACTATTTTGAAAACAAGGAGGCACTGCTGCTTGCCGCGCTGGCCCATTGGTTTGATACAGCCCTGTTTATCAAGCGGCAGATCGCGGACGATGCCGGTTTGAGTGCGTATCAGAGGATCAAGCAAGTGGCCTACGCCAGTTTTTCAAGCCCGTCTTATTCATGGGAGACTGCCGCTGCCTGGCAGGCCTTTACCAATGCCAGCCGGTATAACAAAAGATACGCCGAACCGATCTATCGTGCCAGTCGCAACACCCATGCGCTGCTTGAGCGGCTCTTTGCACAAGCCGCCCAAGACAGACACCTCAAAATCGATGCCAGGAAGGCCGCTGTCGGCCTGTACATTCTCGATGACGGGTTGTGGAACAGTCTCGCAACCGGCAAGGACAACTTGACCCTGAGCCAAGCGACCGAATACTGTGATGGGTATATCGACGGCTGGCTGGCCGTGAACAAAGTGTCATGCCCCGATGAGCCTGCTCGCTAAGCGCACCATGCCTAAAACCAACGACAATCCAGTGGGACGCACCCTGATCAACCATGCAAAATACCCGATTGATGAACCCGGTCACCCGCTGCGTCAGGCCGCGGTCGATCAGGTCCAATCGGCACTCGCCGGGGACGGTTGCGCCCTGCTGAATGCATTTCTCAGCGAGCACGGCCTGACGATGCTGCTGAATGAAGCATTGGCCCGTCGACAGAGCGCCTATTTTTCCCGCCAAACCGATACCAACGCCTATTTTTCACCCCCCGACCCGACCCTGCCCGATAACCATCCGGTCAACATTTTGATGTCGCGTACCAACGGTTTTATTACCAGCGACCAGTTTGGTGATCGATCCACCGCCAGACAGCTTTACCGCTGGCCTGCACTCGGTCAATTTCTGGCAGATTGCCTGGGCAAACCCAACCTCTATCTTTATGACGATCCAATTTCCAACATGATTGTCAATGTGTGCCCGCCCGGGACCCGGTTCAACTGGCACTTCGATACCAATGAGTTCACCATCACGATGCTGTTGAAACCGGCACTCAGTGGCGGATATTTCGAATATGTACCCAACCTCCGCACACCCCACGATGAACGGTATCAGGACGTCGCAAACGTCCTGCTGGGCGATCGCCAACAGGTCACGCAACTGGCACTGGAACCGGGGGATCTGCAGTTCTTTCTTGGCCGGTTCTCGCTGCATCAGGTCACAGAAAATAGTGGGACAGAGGATCGGTTGTTGCTGATCATGTCCTTTACCGAACAGCCCGGCCTGATTGGCAGCAGACAACGGGTCAAACAGCTGTATGGGAAATTGAGCCACGAACATCAACGAAAACGCCTGCGCAATGACCCGTTGCGCGACTAAGTCAGAACTTCAGGAGTCAAATCATATGCCAACCCACACCAAGGTATCCCGGATCATCCGGGAAGACATGACGCCCTATACGCTGTCGACGGATTGGGAAACCGACGCCATCGTCGAGCGACGGGAACGCTATTACGCCGCTTCGCAAAGGGCCTTTGTTCCCTATAACACCCCGTTGATCTTCAAGCGGGGGCAGGACCAGTATCTTTGGGATGAAAAGGGAAATCAGTATCTTGACTGCTTGAGCCAGAATCTCTGTGTCAGCATCGGCTACAACAATCCGGCGGTCACGGCAGCGGTCCAGTTTCAGGCCGAACAGATCCAGCATTGCACCACCATGTTCTTTCATCCGGTTCCGGCCCACTTTGCAGAGGAACTGACCCGAAAATTCCCCGAAGATGAACAATGGGTGGTGCATTTCATGAACAGCGGCGCGGAAGCCATTGATTTTGCGTTATTGCTGGCCCGCTCGCATACCCGAAACAATGATGTCATTTCTCTGAACAACAGCTATCATGGTGCCACGTTTGGTGCCCAATCGATCACCGGGATCAGCAATTTCCGACATAATGTGTCGTTGCTCAACGGTATTCAGTTTACCTCGAATCCGGATCAATATCGCGGTATCCACGGTCCCGGGGTACAGCCTTATCTGGATGACCTTGATCGCACCATTTACCACGGCACCTCCGGACAGATCGCCGGCATGTTCATCGAACCCGTTCAGGGTTATGGCGGTATTGTCCCGCTACCGGACGGTTATCTCTGTGGTGCCTTTGAACGGATCAGGGCCGCCGGGGGGCTGTGTATTGTCGATGAGGTTCAGGCCGGATTTGGCCGTACCGGGGAACATTACTGGTCATTTGCGCGGCATGATGTCGTCCCGGATATTGTGGTACTGGCCAAGGGTATCGGCAATGGCTATCCACTGGGGGCCGTTGTCGCCAAACGACATATCGCCGAAGCGATGGCCGACAAGTTTTATTTCAACACCTACGGTGCCAATCCGGTCTCCTGCTCGGCGGGCCGGGCGGTGCTGCGCGTCATCGATCAATGCGGACTGATCGACAATGCCCGGCAGGTGGGGGCCGCGATGCTCAATGTGCTCAAGAAGATGGCCCTCAAACATGATATCATTGGTGATGTGCGTGGCCGGGGGCTCATGATGGCGGCAGAACTGGTCAAGGACAAACAGACCAAGGAACCGGCCGTTGAGGAAATGCACCGGTTGTTCCAGTTGACACGCAAACATGGCCTGGTTGCAAGCAAGTCGGGCGCACATAAAAACGTATTGAGAATCTGTCCCCCGCTGTGCGTTCAAATGGAAGATATTCCGTTTTTCGAGCAGGCGATTGAAAACAGTTTTGCCGAATTGTGACCGCTTGAAGGGCCCTGTCCATCGTTCATCGATCCCGACAGGCGGTGTTGACCCAGCCAGACGGGCCGGACAAACCGGGCGTATGGCCCCCGTGAGCCCAACTTCTCGAAGAAATACCCGATCATGACGAATAACCATCCGCCTTCCCTGCTCAAGCGATTTCCTGAAATAGAGACACGGCCGGACGACTTCCGGCTGCTTGAGCGCATTCCGACGACCAAGGAGGGAACCGTCTGGCCAAGGCCGCTGGCAACCCCGGTCGGTGATGAACGCACCCTGGTATTACTTGATACGGAAACGACCGGGTTGTCTTCAGATGCGGCCTCAATCATTGAGCTGGGGATGGTGAAAGTCAGCTACAGTCCGTCGAAAAAACGCCTGACATCCATTATCGATGTCATCAGTTTGTACGAAGATCCGCACGTTCCGATTCCGCCACTGATTACCGAACTGACCGGCATTACCGACACCATGGTCGCAGGTCATCGGTTTGATGAGGCCATGATCGCCCACTGGCTGGCCGATGATTCGCTGATCGTTGCCCACAACGCCGCCTTTGATCGCCCATTTTTTGACAAACGCTTCAACAATCTGGACCATTTGGCCTGGGCCTGCTCCATGAACGGTATTGATTGGCCCACCCTGGGTTTTGAGAGCCGCAAACTGGAGTATCTGCTGCTTCGCCTGGGCTGGTTCTACGAGGGTCACCGTGCGGCAACGGATTGTCAGGCCATGGCCTGGCTAATGCATCTGGTTCCGAATGCTTTGACCGACCTGCTTGCCGGTGTTGGCAGGCGAACCGTGTTGGTCCGCGCCTTTGGCGCTCCCTTTGACGTGAAGGATGCACTCAAAGCACGGGGTTATCGCTGGCATGGTGGTGGACAGGGAGCCAACAAGCACTGGTGGTGCGAGATCGATGAAGCCGAACTGGAGCCAGAGAGAAGCTGTCTAGAGGGCCTGTATCGTCGGGCTTCGGAGCAGGCACATTATGAGTACAAGGATGCCCGTAACCGGTTCAAGCCTCTGGCCTGAATCGTCCTGGTCGACGGCGCCACCGTATCTGCAACATGCACCGCGAGCCTACCGGTCCATTTCACAGCAATCAAAGCGACACGGCCAAACGCAAAATCCGGATGCTGTCCCGGGCTCAGGGATGCCTGATTGGGCAGTTGGCCGGTGATGCACTGGGCAGTCTGGTTGAGTTCGAGACTCCCGATGAGATCAGTCGACGCTACCCGGATGGGGTACGTGAACTGGCGGATGGTGGGACATGGAACACCATCGCGGGCCAACCGACCGATGATTCCGAGATGGCACTGCTTCTTGCCCGAATGCTGGTGACAACCGGTTCCTATGAACCGGAGACAGCACGCAATCGATATCGCTACTGGCTGAACTCCGGTCCGTTTGACTGTGGCCTCACCATTGCCGCCGGGCTACGGGGACAGGCCAATCCGGACAGCCAGGCCAATGGTGCCCTGATGCGAATCAGTCCGCTCGGGATTTTCGGTGCCCGATTTGAACGGGATCAGGTCGCCGACTGGGCTGTGCAGGATGCGATGATTACGCATCCCAACTTGCTGTGCCAGCAGGCGAATGCCATTTTTGCGATCGCGATTGCCCACGCTATTGCTTCAAATTGCAACCGCAAGGAACTCTATCAGCACATCAGGCAGTGGGCAGCCGACAGGGCCATTGAAGCCACTTTGCTGGCAATCATCCACCAAGCAGCCGACAAACCACCCACAGACTATATCCACCAGCAGGGATGGGTCCTGATCGCTTTTCAAAATGCGCTGTATCAGTTGCTCCATGCCTCAAGCCTTGAAGATGGCGTTGTCGATACCATTATGCGCGGAGGGGATACCGATACCAATGCGGCCATTTGTGGCGCCCTGTTAGGCGCGGTATGGGGTCGGGAAGCCATTCCGGTCCAGTGGCTCGACACTCTGCAGCACTGCCGACCTGAAACTGGACAACCACGAGTACATCATCCACGACCGGACTGTTTCTGGCCCGTGGATGTGCTGGAACTGGCTACAAGGCTGATTCGGGATATTGAATGAAGGGGAAAGACAAACGCGGTTTGCCGTCACGATTTTTCGCTGATCGGTACCAATGTGCCGACGAAAAGATAAAATGCATCTTACAGCGGCCTCGACCTGACTGATCACGGTCATTGAAGCATGCGTCTATCCGTTGCAGCATGGGTACTTTGGATACTCTCGGGAAAACTCAAGGAGTGCCGCCCGTTCTCGACTGGTCATCTTGTGGCCCAATTGGAATTTGCTATTCGCTTACCCTTCTGATATACCAAGCAGGCAGTTCCCGGATCAACATCAAACAGGTGACAGGTTCAACTCGCAAGTCGCAATGTTGAACGATGGACGGACAAACCACGCGGCCTCTGAAAAAAGACATCCTTTCGCGATAGCATGACAGCCAAACACCTCCCCTTTGAACAATCGGAATATGATGACCGGATCGCAAAAACCCGTCACACGATGGCTGATCGATCCATCGACACATTAGTCATCAGTGATCCGTCCAATATGGCGTGGTTGACCGGCTATGACGGTTGGTCATTCTATGTCCATCAATGCATCATCCTGCCCATGGACGGCAATCCGCTGTGGTTCGGTCGTGCCCAGGATGCCAACGGGGCGCTGAGAACGGTTTGGATGGCTGACGATCATGTTCACGGATATGATGAAAAACTGATTCAAAATTTACCGCTGCATCCGATGCAGGAACTCATTGACGTACTGAAGGAACGCCGGCTTGACAGGGGAACCCTCGGCGTGGAGATGGACAACTACTGGTACTCCGCCCGTGCCCATCACGAACTGCGCACCGGCCTCCCGGCGGTCCGCTTTGTCGATGCCACCGGGTTGGTCAACTGGCAGCGGGCAATCAAAAGCGAACGCGAAATCCATTACATGAAAATTGCCGGTCAAATCGTGACCCGAATGCACCAGCATATCCAGGAACGGGTTGAGCCCGGATTGCGCAAAAATGTACTGGTCGCCGACATTTATCATGCCGGATGTATCGGTATCGAAGGGCACGGTGGAGACTACCCGGCGATGGTCCCGCTGGTGCCTTCCGGCACCGATGCCGCGGCACCTCATCTCACCTGGGATGATGCCCCTTTACAATCAGGGGAAAGTACTTTTTTTGAAATCGCTGGTTGTTACAAACGGTATCACTGCCCAACCTCACGCACGACTTTTCTCGGGTCTCCCCCCCAACGGTTTCTCGATGTCGGCGAGGCAGTGGTTGAGGGCATTGAATCGGGACTGCAAATGGCCAAGCCCGGCAATCGGTGTCAGGATATTGCAACGGCATTTTGCACCCTGCTGGAAAAACGGACCGGGATCCGAAAGGAAAGTCGATGCGGATATTCCATTGGATTGTCCTATCCGCCGGACTGGGGTGAGCGGACAATGAGTCTGCGTCCCGGCGACCACACCGTGTTGCAACCCGGCATGACCTTTCATTTTATTCCGGCGGTTTGGCAGGCCGATTGGGGGCTGGAAATTACCGAAAGTTTCGTGATCACCGAAACCGGTTGTGAAACCTTGTCCGCGGTGCCAAGACAACTGTTTATCAAATCCTGACCATCGCATGAATCAATCCTCATGAGTTCATTCCAGATCGATCAGGAAATCAGATCATTCATTGACAGGACCAATGCCTTCCAGGTCGAAGGCACTGCACCGGACATCCACCGGGTAAGGGACGGCTACAATGAGATGTGTCGGGCATTCGCCGGCCCCTACCCGGTGGGTATTACGTCAGCGGACAGCATAACCGTCCACGGTGACAACCGCATTGGACTGCGCTGTTATACCGGGTCGGGCCAGGGGCAGGATGTCGCCATCGTGTACTATCACGGCGGTGGGTTCGTTGTCGGCAATCTGGACAGCCACGACAGCGTCTGTGCAGAAATCTGCGCGATCACCGGCATCCCTGTCTGGTCAGTCGATTATCGTCTGGCGCCCGAATATAAGCATCCCTGCCAATTCCAGGATGCACTCCTCGCCTTTCATTACCTCGCGGCCATCTATCAGCGACTGGTTGTGGTCGGTGATTCAGCCGGCGGGACATTGGCCGCCGCCGTCTGTCATGCGACACGGACCCGGTGTCAACAACCGGTGGGGCAGGTCCTGATTTATCCGTACCTCGGGGGTGAGAATTTTCAACTCGCTTCCTATCGGGACAATGCCGAGGCTCCGTTGCTAAGCCGGGATGACCTGACGTTTTATACCGACGCCTATCAGGACAAGTCCGCGTCAGGCAATGATCCCACGCTTTACCCGCTGATGGCCACCGATTTTGATGGCTTGCCGCCCTGTTATGCCTTTTCTGCCGACATTGATCCCGTGCGGGACGATGCCGGCGCCTATGTCAGGGCACTGAAAAACGCCGATATCCCGGCAACCTGGATCAATAGCCCCGGGTTGGTCCACGGCTACCTGCGCGCCCGGCACTGCAGTGAAAAGGCAAATAACGCATTCAGGTCCATTTGTGATGCCATTTCAGCGCTGCTCGCTGTGCCCTGATGACACCTTGTGCCTGTCGTTCATCCCGCTAACCTGACCGGTCGGCTTTTCCAAGAGGACTACAATGGCCAGCATCAAATGCATTACCTTTGATCTCGATGATACGCTGTGGGACTGTCATCCGGTGATTCTCCGGGCCGAAAACCGCTTTTATCACTGGATTGAACAGCACTATCCAGCGGTCTCGGCCGATCTCGACCTGGAGACACTGGGCCAGCATAAACAACAATTCTTTTCCCGGTTTCCCCGCATGCAGCATGACTTCACATGGCTTCGGAAACAATGGCTGGCACACCTGGCCGGCCAATACCAGTTGCCGGCTGAATTTATTGAAAAAGGATTTCAGGTGTTCTGGGAAGCCCGCAATCAGGTTACCTTGTTTGAGGGTGTCGTACCCATGCTGCTTCATATGAAACAACGCTACCGGGTGGCCTCGATTACCAACGGGAATGCCGACATCCATCAAACCGGCCTTGCCGGCTGTTTCCATCATTCGATCGCAGCGGCCACTGTCGGCGCGGCAAAGCCATCTCCCGTAATTTTTGAAAAAGCACTCTCACTCACGCGGGTAAAACCCGAAGAAGCCATCCATGTCGGCGACGACCCGGTTCGTGATATCCAAGGGGCCTCTGCCATCGGAATGCGAACGGTCTGGGTGAACCTGTCCAACAGAACCTGGCGGGGCCCCGCAAAACCCGACGGGGAAATCAGTCAGATCGCACAACTTCCCTGTATTGTCAAAGAAATGGACCGCCGGCTGCCGCTTGATTGATCTCCCCATTGAAAACTGATTATACTTCCTGTGCAACGTCTTCGATGACCACGATGCATTGACAATCCGACCATGAAGAATACCGTTTTTTTCATTTTACTTATCCTCGCTGTTGCCATCGGATTTTATCTTTTCAGCCAGTACCGTCAACCGTCATCTACGGAACAAGCGACACTTTCAAGCGAGGACAGCCACTCCATACCGACACCGGACGAACTGCATGTTCCCAAGGTGCGCTACCCCGTGGCTGACATGCCGACAGCAGGTCAGAGCGAGGAACCTTTGCCGGGTCTTGATGAGAGCGACCGGTTCATCGAAACCAGCCTTGCTGAATTGCTGCCGGCTGAACTGTTCATTTTCAAGAATATCATCCGTCACTTTGTCGTCAATGTCGACAACGCCACCGAACCGAAACTGCCGAAAAAATACTCCTTTGCCCGACACCCGAAAGCAAAATTTATCGCAAGGAAAACCGCTGTTGAGAACCAATTTATCGTGGATCCGGAAAATTTCGAACGCTACGCCGGGTTTGTCGATTTTCTGGCCCACCTTCAGATCGATCAGATTGCACCGATTTATGTCCGCTTTTATCCTCTGCTTCAAGAAGCCTACGAGGAATTGGGCTATCCCGGACACTATTTCAATGATCGTTTCATCGAAGTGCTCGACCATCTTCTGGCCACCCCGGAAGTACCGGGCGAGATACGATTGATCAAGCCGAAATATTTGTATCAGTATGCGGATCCTGAATTGGAATCACTCTCTGCATCACAGAAAATGCTCATTCGAATCGGTCACTCCAATGCCACCAAGGTCAAGGCCAAACTTCGGCAGCTGAGGTCATTTCTGATCAATCCCAACCCGTAACCCCTTCTCCGGGACCGGTTAAAACAGGTTCCGAAACAACGAGATCATCGCCTTCCAGGAAGCGGTGTCCGCATGTGCATCATAGCCCAGGGGGAGCCCATATTTTCGGCCATTCTCATCCGCTGCCGGATTGGTAAATCCATGTTGGGCCGTCTCGTATATGATCACGTCATAAGAGGCATTCACGGCATCCATCTCCTTTTCGAAGGCCGCAATATCTTCCATACTGACCATCTCGTCGCACCTGCCATGACAGACAAGCAGTTGGGCCCGGACCTGATCCGGTTGCGGCTGATGGAATGAACCCAAGGCACCATGGAAACTGACGACGGCATCCAAGGGCATCCCGATCCGTGCCATATGAAGCACCATCGCCCCCCCGAAACAATACCCTATCGCTGCGGTTTTTGAAGTATCCACCTTGGGCTGCTTGAGTAGTTGTTCATATCCGGCTTCCAATTTCCGGGTACCGGTATCCATGTCCCCGAGTATCGCATTCATCAATACACCCGCCTCCTCGGGATTTTGTGCCGTTTTTCCCGCACCATGCATATCAAGCGCCAACACACAGAATCCCTCCGCCGCCAATCGCTCGGTACGTTGTCGAATATGGTCAGTCAACCCCCACCACTCATGAATGACAATGACACCCGGACGCACCCCGGTTTGACTGTCATCCCAAGCCAGATAAGCGACATGCGGTACCCCATCGATAGGATATTGCAGATGCTGACCCCTGATATTTGTCATTTTTGAACCTCCCGTTTTGTTGCTTGTTTCTTGCCTGTCGCGCCCTGTTTCCGGACGCGCGCCTGCACGATCGAATTATGTAACAAACACTTGATGATGATCAAATCGCTTCAAACGAAAAACCGGTCACTGTGGATCGAACCCGCCGGGCCGTACCGTCACCGAACAGGGCCACTGCGCGTGCTTCACCGGGTAACCGGCGGGAAACTAGGGATACTGTCTCAATCGATGGGCAATGACCTTGATCTTTTTGATCATGCTCACCAGTCCATTGGAACGGGTCGGAGACAAGTGTTCCCTCAATCCAATTTGATCGATAAAATATAAATCTGCTTGCTCAATTTGCTCGGGAGACTGGCCTGACAGCACTCTGAGCAGCAAGGCGATGATCCCCTTGGTAATCACCGCATCACTGTCAGCGACAAAGGTTACCCTGCCCTTTTCCATCTTTGCATGCAACCAGACCCGGCTCTGGCATCCTGGAATCAGATTACCATCGCATTTGTGCTGCTGGTCGATCGGTGGCAGTTTTTTCCCCAGGTCAATGATGTACTCATATTTATCCATCCATTGGTCAAAAAACCCGAATTCCTCGATAATGACATCCTGGGTTGTGTTGATATCCGACATTGGTTCCGTGTTTCGACTATAAAAGCATCTTGGCAGCCCGTTCGACACCCGAGACCAGCGCATCCACATCGGCTCTATTGTTATACAGCGCAAACGAGGCCCTCACGGTCCCGGGTATCTGGTAAAAATCCATCAGCGGTTGGGTACAATGGTGACCGGTACGAACCGCAACGCCCAACTGGTCGAGAATGGTGCCGACATCAAAGGGATGGGTTCCATCAAGCAGAAAAGAAATGACGCTGGCCTTGTTCTGCGCCAACCCAATGATTTCGATTCCGTCGATATTCAACAAGCGCTCAGTGGCATAAACCAGCAAGGCCTGCTCATGCGCCTGAATCGCCTTTTCATCGAACTGTGTGACATAGTCAATCGCGGCGCCGGTACCGATACCTCCCACAATATTCGGTGTCCCAGCTTCAAATTTGTGTGGCAACGAATTATACGTCGTCCTTTCAAATGTCACGCGCTCAATCATGTCTCCGCCGCCCTGGTAGGGCGGCATGCTGTTTAACAGGCTCTCTTTGCCATACAAAACACCTGCGCCGGTCGGTCCAAACAGCTTGTGGGAAGAAAAAGCATAAAAGTCAACATCCAGGGCGCGCACGTCAATCCGTAGGTGCGGCACAGCCTGTGCCCCGTCCAACAATACGGGAACCGACCGTTCGTGGGCCAATCGGATGATCTCTTCCACTGGATTGATCGTCCCCAATGTGTTGGAGACATGCACCGTGGCCACCAGCCGGGTCCTGGGGTTCAGCAGTGATTCAAATCCATCCAATTCCAACTCGCCACACCGGGTCATCGGAATAATCCTCAATCGTGCGCCGGCCTGTTCACAGGCCATCTGCCACGGCACGATGTTGGAATGATGTTCCATCGTCGAAATAATCATTTCATCGTCCTTTTTCAAAAACCGGCGACCAAATGAAGCAGCGACCAGATTGATGCCATCGGTCGTTCCTTTGGTAAAAAGAATTTCGTGACCGTGTTCTGCATTGATGAAAGCCCGCACCTTTTCACGGGCCGATTCATAGGCCTGGGTGGCTTCCTGGCTCAGATGGTGCACACCCCGATGGATATTGGCATGTTGTTGCGAATAATATCGGGCAATCGTGTCGATCACGGATTGGGGCTTTTGGGATGATGCACCGCTGTCCAGGTACACCAGAGGATGGCCATTGACCTGCCTGTCCAAAATAGGGAAATCATTTCGCACACGCTCAACATCAAAGGATTGGGGGGGACGGTCTTGCAACAACGAACAAACCTCTACGCTAGACTTAAAGATATAGAAACACAATTTAACACGAGTACTCTCCAAGATGGTATAAAATCCGATTTTTACAAGACCCAAACGATCTCCTGCGCTCCATCGTCCGAAACAGGTTTCCCGGAGGGAGGAACGATGCTAAACGATCATGATGCCTGACCGCTTGTTGTACCGATTCATGCTTGGCCCGATCCTGTCCGTGTGCACAGGTCAATCGACATGGCTTGGGCAATTCCTTGTACCCGCTTGCTCATTTGACGGCCATTTACCCGGTTTGTCATCAAGTCGGCAACGAGACCGTTTTGAACGTTTGAGATAACATGGGCCAGGCAAAACGAACCGGCGGACAGATTCTTGTCGACAGTCTGGTCGCTTATGGGGTGGATACCCTGTTCTGTGTGCCCGGTGAAAGCTATCTTGCGGTGCTCGATGCGCTCCATGACCGACAGGATTGCATTCATCTCATTACCTGTCGTCAGGAAGGGGGTGCAGCCTACATGGCCGAAGCGTTTGGAAAGCTGACGGGGACTCCGGGCGTTTGTTTTGTTTCCAGAGGACCGGGGGCCGCCAATGCGATGATCGGTGTACATACCGCCTATCAGGATTCCACTCCGATGCTGCTTTTCATCGGCCAGGTTGCCCGGCAAGATGAAGGCAGGGAAGCATTCCAGGAACTCAACTACGATCAAGTATATGGCGCAGTGGCCAAAAAAGTGATTGCTGTCAGAGACACCCGCAGACTGCCGGAACAATTCCAGCATGCCTGGAATACGGCCATCTGCGGGCGACCGGGGCCGGTTGTCATCGTGCTTCCAGAGGACATGCTGGCTGACCGGGTTGCCGCCAGTCTGCCCCGACCTCACCGGGTTGCCGCAGCTGCCCCGGATGCCGGGGCCATCCGTCAGGTCGCACACTGGTTAGACCGTGCGCGACACCCCGTCATCATCTGTGGCGGTGCCGGATGGACACCACAAACCAGCCGATACCTGCAGCAATTTTCAGAGAAACAGCAGGTCCCGGTGGTCACCGCATTCAGACGGTCTGATACGTTTGACAATACCCATCCCCACTATATTGGTGAACTCGGGTTGGCTCCCAACCCGGAATTGATCCGGCTGACTCGTTGTGCCGACCTGATTCTCGTGGTCGGCCCGCGCCTGGGAGACATCACCACCTCGGGATATCAGCTGTTTGAGGTCCCGGGCGGCATCGCAGAGCGAAAGGATCAAAAACTGGTGCATGTTCATCTCTGTCCGGAGGAACTCAATGCCGTCTATCAGGCCGACCTGGCCATGGTGTGTCACCCCGAACGGTTTTTCCAGGCCATCAGCCAGCTTGACGCTCACAACCCCGACCGCCGCCGTTTTATCCAATCGGCACAGGCATCTTACCGGGCCTTCTCCTTTGCACCCAGAAACACGGCAAGCGCCGTCAGGATGGACAAGATCGCTGCCTTTCTTCGTGCCAGACTCCCCACGGATACGATCATTACCATGGGAGCTGGCAACTATACGATCTGGGCCCAGCGATATTACCCGTTTCGACAACCGCGGACCCAGTTGGGGTCCACCAATGGATCAATGGGTTACGGATTACCAGCCGCGATTGCCGCCAAAATCACGCGGCCTGATAAAACGGTCCTTTGTTTCTCAGGTGACGGTTGCTTTTTGATGAATGGCCAGGAACTCGCCACTGCGGTACAGTATAATCTGGATATTATTATCCTGCTTGTCAACAATCGCACCTATGGCACCATACAGATGCATCAGGAAAACCACTTTCCCGGACGGCGTATCGCAACTTGTCTGAACAACCCGGATTTTGCCGCACTGGCAAAATCCTATGGTGCTTTCGGGGCTACCGTGAAAAAAACCGCTCAATTTGAAGCGGTTTTCGAACAAGCGCTCTCGTCGGGCAAGCCCGCCTTGATCGAACTGCAAACGGACTACTATTAGGGAAAAACGGGTTGATCTGTTTCGTTGCCACCTGTTGCCTTGTGTTCATCAACGGCCAATGAGACCGGGCGGATCAAAATCAAAGGATGTGCTGGCTCTTGAGGCCGTATTTTTTATCCATCACCTATTCATCGCAAACAGCGTCGGATACACCACATGTTAGAGAAAAAAGTTGCCATTATCACCGGCGCCGCCAAGGGGATCGGTTTGGCCTGTGCACAACGTTTTATCAGGGAAGGTGCGATCGTCATACTGTCAGATGTGATGGATGAAGAAGGAGAATCCGCCGCGGAAAACCTCAGAAAACAAGGGGGGCAAGCCACCTACCGACACTGCGATGTCAGATCGAAAGATGAAATTCAATCATTGGTCGACTACACGGCACAGACACACGATCGGGTCGACATCGTCATTGCCAACGCCGGCGTGGTTCACGGGAGCGATATCCTCGATCTGGAGGAGAGCGACTTTGACCGCGTCATGGCAATCAATCTCAAGGGGGTCTTTCTCACCGGACAAATGGCCGCGAGACAAATGATCCGTCAGGCACCCGACAGCGATGGCTGTCGTGGCAACATTATCAACATGTCCTCACTGAATGCCGTGCTCGCGATCCCGACCATTGCGCCTTATGTCATTGCCAAGGGGGGTGTCAACCAGTGGACAAAGTGCCTGGCACTGCGGATGGCGGATGAAGGGGTCCGTGTCAATGGGATTGGCCCGGGATCCATTGCCACTGAAATGTTCCGCTCCATTGCCGATAATCCGCAAAAGAGGCGGGAAGTCATGTCCAGAACACCCATGCAACGTCCCGGAGAACCCGATGAGGTTGCCAAGGTCGCTGTTTTTCTGGCCAGTCCCTATGCCAGTTATATCACGGGCCAGACGGTGTATCCGGACGGCGGACGGATGGGGCTTAACTATGTGGTGCCGGTCAAGGACTCCGTTTCGGTTGACTGACCGCATCGACAGGATCGCCCACCGATCTTGCGACAGATAAAATGCATCCGCTTACATCCCGCTCATCTCCGTTGAAATGATTCAATCTCCGCAACCATGTTGCCGCTGAACGATATCCTGGTTGTCACGGTCGAACAGGCGGTTGCCGCACCGTTATGTACCGCCCGATTACGGGAGGCGGGGGCCCGGGTGATCAAGATTGAACGGCCGGAAGGTGATTTTGCACGCGGGTATGACTCGGTGGCCGGAGGAGACAGTTCCTATTTTCTTTGGGCCAATCAGGGGAAAGAGTCTCTGGTGTTGAATATCAAGGACCCCTCGGATGCGGCCTTGTTGCACCGGATTCTGGCACAGGCAGATATTTTCGTTCAGAATCTGGCTCCCGATGCACTGCGGCGAGCGGGATTCGGCAGTACTGAGCTTCGAAAACGCCATTCTCGATTGATTACCTGTGATATCAGTGGCTATGGAAAAAACCCGGCCGTCTCCCATCTGAAAGCCTATGATTTCCTGGTTCAGGCCGAAAGCGGCCTGATCAGCATCAGTGGCGCCCAAAGTGAATTGGGGCGGGTCGGGGTTTCCATTTGCGATATCGGTGCCGGAATGAATGCCCACGCAGGCCTCCTGGAAGCATTGATCGCAAGAGAAAAGACCGGCAACGGAAGTGGCATCGAGGTGTCCCTTTTTGGTGTCGCCGCTGACTGGATGACCGTCCCGTTATTGCATCATGACTACGGGGGTAAGGCCCCCTCGCGCGCCGGATTGCACCATCCTTCAATCGCACCTTACGGAGCCTATCAGACCAAAGACAATGAAATTATCATCGTTGTGGTCCAAAACGAACGGGAATGGCCGAGATTTTGCCGCCATTTTCTGGGTCAACCGGACATCGCAACCGATGCATTATTCGACAGTAACCACCAGCGTGTCAAAAACAGATCCGCATTGGACGCGCTGATCTTGAAAGTCACTCAATCGCTCAGCCGGTCTGACGTCATTGCACGCTTGAAACGGGCTGATATTGCATACGGCTCGCTCAACAGTGTCGCCGATTTCTCGGAACATCCCGCATTGGAAAGACGAACCGGGGTTTCGTCACAGAACCACCCGGTTCGCTACCCCATTCGACCCATTTCAGCAACCTTTCTCGAAGCCGTGCAACCGGACCCTGCGCTGCGGGTTCCCACGCTTGGAGAGCACAGCACATCCATTAGAAAAGAATTTCCAACAGTTTGATCCCGAGCATCCGACCAAGACGTCACAAGCGCTTCAAAAAGACTGCCGGGTTCCCTTGAGATTCA
>LXNI01000840.1_pt1 | contig 32136 bp, 25 predicted proteins | sample 809091 | NCBI WGS metagenome assembly LXNI01 (sample SAMN04870527, study PRJNA318959) | sponge metagenome | biome: 01000161; feature: marine sponge reef; material: water | host: Sarcotragus foetidus | place: Greece: Milos, Mediterranean Sea | collected 2013-05-29 | depth 5-7 m | reverse complement strand
CTAATGTCAAAATGCAGCTCTACCCGAATCTGTACTACGTCTATTGGCGTACGACTACCTCGTCAGCCTTCATATCGAGGGCGGCATCTAACAGCGCCTGGGTATATTCGGTCTCTGGCGCTTCAAAGATCTTCGTTGAGTCGCCTTGCTCCACGATTACGCCATCACGCATCACAATGACCCAATTCGCGAGGGCACGGACGACTTTGAGGTCGTGACTTACAAACATGTACGCGAGATCGTGGTCGCGTTGCAGTTTTCGAAGGAGATCGACGATTTGAGCCTGCACGGACATGTCCAATGCAGAGGTTGGCTCGTCGAGAACCACGAATTTAGGCTTTAAGACCATAGCGCGAGCGATCGAAATCCGTTGCCGCTGACCACCGGAAAACTCGTGTGGGTAACGAACCATCATGTCGGGTTCAAGGTCAACCTCTTGCATGACTTCAGCTACACGTTCGCGACGCTCGGTTTTTGACATGTCTGGGAAATGAACGCCTAAGCCTTCTTCGATGATGTTCTGCACAGACATCCGTGGTGAGAGACTGCCGTATGGATCCTGAAAAACGACCTGCATATCGCGTCGCAGTTTAGTGAGTTCCTTGCGCTTTAACCCTTGTAGATCGGTATCTTCAAAAGTGAGCTTGCCCTCACTTGCCAGCAAACGAAGCATTGCGAGTCCAAGCGTGGTTTTACCTGAACCTGATTCGCCTACGACACCAACGGTTTGACCTGCACGAACAGTGACCTCAACGTCGTCGACGGCGGTGAAGAACTTACTCTTACCTAACCAACCCTTGCCGAGGGCATACTTCACGGTGAAGTTCTTAGCCTCAGCTACGACTGGCGCGCTCGTATTCGATTCGACGGGATCCCCCGACGGTTCAGCGGCGAGCAGATGTTGCGTGTAGGGATGTTTCGGTTGGTTGAAAATCTGCTCGTTAGGTCCGCGTTCAACGATCTCGCCGTTGTTCATTACACAGACGCGATTGGCCGTGTGGCGCACGATCCCCAAGTCGTGAGTGATAAGCAGGATCGCCATGTTGAGCTGATCCTGAAGGTCTTGCAAGAGCTTAAGAATCTGTGCCTGAATGGTAACGTCGAGCGCCGTGGTAGGCTCGTCCGCGATCAAGAGTTGAGGTTCATTCGCGAGCGCCATCGCAATCATGACCCGTTGACGTTGACCGCCGGAAAGCTCGTGCGGATAGGTATTTAGCCGCGATTCCGGATTTTGGAGCCCGACTAAATCCAGCAGTTCAAGCGTGCGGGTTCGTGCGTCGTTCTTGGTCATGCCACGATGCACGATGAGTGATTCGCCAACTTGCTTCGAGATCTTGTGGAGTGGATTGAGCGAAGTCATCGGCTCCTGGAAAATCATGCTGACTTTAACGCCCCGAATATCCAACATCGTTGTGTTTGGTGCTCCCATCACTTCGATGCCGTCTACTTTGATACTTCCGGACGGGTGGTTAGCTTGAGGATATGGCAGTAGCTGCAGCACCGATAGTGCTGTTACTGATTTACCCGAACCGGATTCGCCAACAATTGCGACCGTCTCACCCTGTTGGATGTCAAATGAAACGCCGCGTACCGCTTCGTTTTCGCCGAAATTGACGCGTAAATCTTCGACTTCGAGTATTGCTCCCAAGCTAACGCCCCCTCAAGAATCGCTGCCTTGCGCGCAAGGTCTGTTTAGAACATGGCATGAGATATCAATCCGCTATTTTGCATTAGCGTAGATTCCGCTCAAACATCGCGAATAACCGAGACCAGTGCCGCTCCGCGGACTCCTTCGAGAACATTCCGTCACGCTGTGGAAATACGAACCCATGCTGCGCCGCTGAATACCACTCGATTCGATAGTTGATACCGGTCGATTTCAAATGGTCGTCCAGCGGATCGATCATCGATCGTGGTGCAAGTTGATCTAGTTCGGCACATGCGAAGTACATCTCCCCCCGTATGTTCTGAGCTGTTAGGTGAGGCGAATCTTCAGCGTCACTGAACAGTTTGACGCCGTGTACTGACGCTGCAGCTTTGATTCGCTCTGGAAATGCTGCCGCGGCTGCAAATACGAAAGGTCCGCTCATGCAGTAACCGGTGATCCCTATAGGACCGTCGCTCGCGTCAGACTCATTCGCAATGTAGTCGAACATCGCTTGTGTATCTTCGCATACCATCGCATTGGTTAGATTTCCCATCAGCTCTGACATACGTTCTCGTGTCGTGCCCGGCATTCCCAAATGAAACTCGCGTACGTCGCGGTAATAGAGGTTTGGGAGCATGACGTAGTAGCCAACGGTCGCGATTCGACGAGCCATGTCGTGCAGTTCTTCGCGCTTACCAGGTGCGTCCATGTAGAACAACACCGGTGGAAACGGACCACCTTCATCTGGCCGTGTCACGAACGTGTTCATCGCGCCATCGCTTGTTTGTATGTCGATGTGGTCTTCTTTCATGGTTTCGTCCGAACAAGTGCGAGAGCAAGCATATTCATGCCCGATCGTTGTTTAGCAGGCTCTCTTTCAATCCACCTGGTCTAAGGGACGAAGCACAGGAAGCTAGAACGACGATCGGGTAAAGGAGAGCGAATGAAACACCGAGAGCGTATGTTTGTCTTATGTATTGGGCAGCGAGTAGCGGTTCGATCAGGTTAGACGTCAACGCTTCGAGCCTATGTAAACAGCTCACGTAGACCACCGAAACATAACTTGAAGCTTCTTAGATGCAATTAACTCGATTGATCGTGTACGTGCTTCTCGCAATTGTGGCGAATGCAGGATGCTCGAACTTTGAGCATCCGCTTCCATGGGAACGTAGCTCAATTCACGCGGAATTGCCTGGGGTTTGGCGAACGGGAAAGGATTCAACGACGCCGATGGAAATGAACGTTTCAACAGATGAAAGCGGACATTTGAAGGTAGAGATCAATATTGACGACTCCGAAGATACCTCCACAATTGACCCATCGTTGCCGTTTTTAGATGAGTCTCGTCATGTAACTTTCGGCGGTGATGTGCTTGCTTCTAACGACGTTCATGTGCTGCAGATTGACATGGAGTCGTACGAGGAACGAGTAAGGGAGGACGATGAGCCGAAAAGGGATGACGGAGAGGGATATCGTTTCGTCAGGGTGGTACTAGAAGGTAACACCGTGTCATTTCAGCTGATTGACATGGAGCAGTTTGCGCGATTCGCAGAGACACAGTTAGGTGCTAGAAAAGTCACCGTGTCTGCTCAGGCGTTTTCTAAGTGTCTCAATGACAAAGTCAAAAGCGAGATTGATACGAAGTTGCTCAATGGCTTGCTGGAACAGGACAGATCGGCTGGCTTACTGACTGATGCGGGTCGTGCGGAAATAGAAAGTGTGGTACAAAGCCACCGGCTTGGAGAAGTCGAACCCTATGAGGAATTGCAGGGAATGCGCGTGTGTATTGCATTCCTGCTTCCTGGTGAAGTGCTGGCAAGGTTGTTCAGTTCAGAACCTACTGAATCCTTCGGTGGCGTGACGATTCGAATGGCGAAAGCGATTTAGCCTCTAATTTAGTTTCTTCTATCAATTACGGTCAGCTAAGTCGTGGGGACAGTGCTGGCGTCTCACTCATTTCGAGTTATTAAGTGGACCGCCTTTCGAGAGCGCGGTTAGACGTATTGGTGCGGGTGATTTGCCAACGAAATCTCAGATTCCTGGTTTTGACGCTGAAGCCATGCCAAGCTAGATCGGTCTTTAGCACCCTAGACCTTGTGCCATCTGAGCATAGCTAGTTAGAGGGAACCCGCTCCTTCTGGTCTCCCACTCAGTCTTTTCAATGACTGTCTGATTTATCAAATCAACCATTCCATCAAAGTTGCGCAGCGAAGCATCACCAAACGCTTGTTGATCGATGCAATCTCTGTATTGTGGCCACGCATCGTCTTGTGCGTATCGCCAGAAATCACTTTCAAATTTCGACCCACGGCAGTAGTGCCAGCCGACAAACATGCCATTGGAGAGTACGTAGTTAATCAGGAAGCGGTTCACCATCGGAGCATCGCTTTCGATTGTTTCGACAGATCGATTCAAGCGCATATGAAGGACCATTCCAATCTCCATTTGTGCAAAACCGATCGCTGTTGCTTCAAGAGGTTCCATAAACGCGCCGGCGTTGCCGATTCGAGCGATTACTCCATCGTAGATCTGACGGTGCAAGAAGTTGGGAAATGGAATCGTGGCACGTTGCTCGAAGTCCATTACTGCGTCACTTTCGAGTAACTCGTCAAAGTCCGATTCGACATCTTCTACGCGAGAAATGTCTTGGTTGAAAATGTACCCGTATGACGTGTGTGCAGTCAGTGGAATAACGAATACCCAACCGTGTGGTCGCGCAACCGCTCGTGTGTAGGTGTGCTGCAACACCGGACCTTCACCGGGTGATTCGACGGTAGTGGGGGCGCGGCGGATTATCGCGGTATTGGTTGGGATGAAAGGGATATTAAAGTGCTGTTCGGGATTAATTTCTCTAGGAAAACCCCGAGCGTCAAATACTAAGTCGTATCGTTCCGGCGGCATCTCTTCGAATTCCACTAGAGCGCTGCCGTCCACCCGCTTGATATTGGTTACATTCGCATCAATATGAGTTGCTCGAATGCTCTCGTGGAGCAGATCTCCGAGGAGGTCCGCGGAAAGATGGTATGCGTAGCACACCTGTTGTGGGGTGAAATAGTGGGTGAAGTCTTGATTAAGTCGTCCCCAGCCTTCAAATGCAACGCCGTATTTACGGGTACCGTTGAGACGTTGTTGCACAGTTTCGTGCGGTATCTTGGTAAAGTCGTGTAGTTGCTGGACCAAACTTGGCCAGCTTCCTTCTCCTACGCCTATTACAGGAATTCGCGAATCGTAAATATGGTGAAGTTCGAAATCGCCGTCAGGAAGCTGATGCGTTATGGTCGCGGCTGCGAGCGATCCCGCTGTGCCTCTACCTACGACCGCTATCTTCCGTAAGGATTTGCGTCCTGGTTGTATCACTTTGAGATACTCCTCATCCTGTCCAACTCCAAATCCCTAAGGGTTCGCGCGATCTGAATTCCTGATCAATCATGGCAGGATCGCTTCGGCGCGTGTAGTTCTGCCAGTGCGCGCGGGGTGTTCCTCGGAACCCACCGAATCTTAGCCATTACAAATTTAGCCTCCAGTAGGTGTCGAAAACGGAATGAGTCAAAGGCGCATACCGAGCGCGTTGAAGGAATTTAGATACTAACGCGAGAGCGGTTAGCACCGACAAGCTGAGGGACAATCGTCGCAATTCAAGCATGGGATTGATCACGAAGGTTACCAACAGGTCGTACTTCCCGTCCTCGAGCGATTGTGAGAACATGGGTTTCGCATCACCGCGTACGTTCGTTAGGTGAGGCATGGTAGAACTTTCGAGGACGTTGGAAAATAGTCTTGAATTTCAATAAAAGTGAGTAAACTTTGCGTAGTAAGGTCGTACCGGACGGCTCTGCTTGTGGCATGACACATCGCTGAGTACGAACGGCTGAACACTGAGCATGGAGGAAAATGCGATGAGAAGTGGCGACGACATGTTGAAGCAAATCGTTGAGAAATCTGCACTGGATACAGGATTTCGGCAGCAGCTTCTCTCCGATCCTAAGAGCACCATCAGTCAGGAATTGGGAATAACAATTCCAGAGTCGATGAAGATTGAGGTCCATGAGAGCGATATGCAAACAGTCCATCTTGCGTTACCGCCGGATCCGAATGTCACCGAAGAGCAGCTTGAAGCGATATCAGCTGGGCTGTGTTGCTGCTGGTAAACTAAACCAGTCGATGAAAGCTGAGTCGGATTGACCGACAGGCAGCCTTCAGCAGATAAATAGTTAATAGTGAATCCCGTCTTGACTTCAGGGCGGGATTCCTTCATTTAAGTTCCGCTCAAATATCATGCGTCGACTGCGCTCGAAAGCACCATAAAAACATAAGCTTTTGCCTTAGACAACCGATCTCCTTCTAAAACTAGCTTTATGTGGTGAATTCCGCGAAGCAGCACAAAACGACCCGACTTGCCGAATAGTGTCGTCGGTCTGGTTACCCAGTCAGATAGTGCAGTTAGTTTCGTCGGGATCACGATACCTTCCTGAGCAAGTGCGTCAAGGAAGGGATCCCAGTCGGTTAACCCGTCGAGCCAATATCGTGAGTCTTTGGTATATCGTTGCTTGACGATCAGTGTAAGACCAAGTGTTGGTCCAATTCCGCTTTCCTGTACGTCAATATTCGCTCCAGTTCGAACAATGGTCACACGTTCCTTAAATCTAGAAATCACCTCTTCAACCGCAGAGAACTCGCCGGCCCAATCGAGATCTTGAAGATAGGAACAGATTTGTCGCGCGCTGGTGAATCCCATCACGGCTAGGCGAATGGATCGCGCACGAGATGGAAACACCCCGAACGAGTCCATTCGTGTATCGTCTGGCTGCGCAAGATACGCTTCTCTGACGTTCTTGCGCTCGGTCTCGTTCACGTCCCAACCTACACACGAGACCAAGGCGTCTGCCAGAAGATTAACGTCGTCCTCTTGTCCACATTTACCGACGATGGCTCGTTCACCTGGTCTCAAAAATAACCCTGGATCTGAAGGACCACTCACCTGTGCAGAACCGATGTCATACTCCAACATGACTTTGCGACCGACGATTTCCCGCAATTCGGAAGATCTAGCCTCCATTTGTTGAAATAACAGGCTTAGCGCTCTGGCGGTTCGATCGTTCTCGTCGGATTGAGAGAGACTTTCAAAATACGTTGCAGGTCGAGTGCCGCTTGCGAGCGACACGCCTAGATCGGCGATGGTTTCTGGATCGTGAAGCGGAAGCTCAAAACCAAATGGACTTGCTCCCATCGAGATCGGAAGTTTGTTCGCACACTGGAGTATTTTTTGCCAACTTGGCTCGCCGATGAGATTTGGCGACACCTTATCTCTGAAGTAGCCGAGTAACTCGGCCATCGTGGTTCCCTCATGGACGAGTTGATCTTGAGTTAGTCGAACTGCTTCGTCGATTTCCATGTTGGCTCCTCGAACGATGTCACGTGCGTTGTGCGAGTAAGTTGGACGCTTGACTGCAAGTCAATCCGAACTTCCATCACGGCTGAAAGGTCAATCTATGCTGCAATTTAGTAATGACCTGAGCGATTAGCGCGTATTTTGGCTTAAATCCGTTACTCAGTCTCAATTTGAAGTAAATCTCGACCGAGTGCTAATCGATGTGTATTGTGAATGTATTGCAGGGCTTCCTCGTTCCGTCCGAGCAGGATCTCCGATTGAATTCCGGCCTCCGCATTGCATTGAATATCCGCCGCTGCCCCATAGTCTTCGTTAACGACGATGTCTCTGAACCGTGTGATCCTCTCCTCGTACGAAATTCCAAGTTTTTCGATGTGTGGCTGAACTTTGGGGTCTATGTACCAAGTATGCACCGTTCGAGAATCCGAAGGTGAGTTTTGGCCTGGGAAAATACGCAATAAATCGATGCCAAATGCGTCCACAATCATGATGACGTTTGGGTAAATGAAATAGAGGGTTGAGGTTATTTGTTTGTACGGCCAACGCCCTGGGTCTGACACGAGGAAGCGCATAAGATCGAACTTCTGATTCGGATAGACCAATCGAAGATTCTTCCCGAAACGGTCGCATATCTGCAAGTTCGCTTTCACTTCTTTGCCGACTGACTGTGCGTGAAGGATGTTGAGGTGGTAGTTCTCTCCGTAGGTATCGATTGCTAATTTCCAATTTGCGCGTACATCGATGGTATATGAGTCAGTTCGAGGATGCGTGGGAATTTGCCAATATGCTAAATCGTCTTGAAGCCCACCTAAACATTCGTCTTCGTCTATTGGATCCCCCGGGATTGGTCGAACCCACAAAGTCCCATACATTTCCGCGGAAGGTAGTTCGATCAGCGGTAATTCCAATCGAGACACGTTTCCGAACTGGCGATTCTGGTTAATAGCCAACAGAGTTCCGTCGTTGCCGTAGGTCCATGCATGAAACGGACACGAGAAGCGATCTTTACTACCTCGTCCTTCAGGTACTACGATATTGCCGCGATGCCGACACACGTTTGCGTACGCTCGAAACTGATTTTCGCCATCGCGAACCATTAGGATGGGGATACCTGTCGCTTTGTCTGCCCAGTATGTATTGGGTTCTGGGAGTTCGGACGAGAATCCCATTAATAATGGCGTCTTACGGAAGTAAACATCCTGTTCCTGTGCGAGAAGCTGCGGACATGTGAAATCCGAAAGTGGTGCACGCATGATGCCACCGGCATCCAAAGTCGTTCCCTCTTCGATGTGCTCGGTTAGAGCAGTCAAAATCCGAAGCCGTTCAGATTTGTCCATGCGCTCAGCGTCCGCTACGCAATAGGAGATCCAGTGTCGAGATCATTGATATTCCGGCTCCAATGCTGTAGATCTAAATCGCCACATGTAGTTTCGCGAATGCCTTCGAGATACGCCTTTTTCAATTAAACACAAGGAAGTCTGAGAGCTCACCAAGTGCCGATTGTTCAGACTCCAGACCCAAATTCTCATTACTCGGAAGCGGATCCTATTTAGTCTCCAGTCGATTCTCAGACCTTCGATCGGACCTTCGTTTCTGGTTTGACTTTGTTCGTGATGATGGACGAATATCACTTAAATCAAGCTATTACAGGTGTCGGATTCAATTCGGATTCAGCAAACTGGGACTTACGATGCCCCATAGCGACCGGTACATCGTAGAGCCGTCCGGGCGCAAATCTTGCCCAAAAGTGGCGCATACCTGGGACAATCACGCGTGCTACAGGCATGCCGATGTCTGGACGCGTCTGATCAAGGACTAGAAATTCCATGTCCTGCCGTTCGACGAGAGAGCGGCAGAACTCGACGTCGTCTCTCGTGTCATCAGACTCAGTGATCGGGTAATCTGAAAATGTACGAGGTGACACGTCCGTAGCGGGAACGAGCCAGCCACAGTCCTTCAGCCGGGCGGTTTGCCACCACCAAAGTGCCAAAGGGTCATCGACCATCGGACGACCGTCACGAGTCCCTGGTCTCGGTAACCAAGTTAGGCACTGATTCAATTCGCAGATTGCACGCTGTGCCGCGATTTGTGGGTGCGCGTGAGAACCCGCACCGTAAATAATGTCCTCGGCCGGTCCGTCGGGTCGATGTGAGAGCGCGACGAAGGTAGGAATGCCGATATCTGCGGTGACGTCCAGCACCCAGAGCTCCCGTTCATACTCCGCGTAATAGCTCCGAGCCGACGCTATGAATTCATCATCAAAACTATCTAGATCAACCGCTGGCATTCGCAGTTGGTTATACCACCAGATCGCAAAGGCGTCTCGCTCGACTAACTCGTAAAACCCTTGGAGAATTGCTTCCTCCATCGTGTTTCCTGCCGCACAGCCATTTGAGTCGGCGAAGAGATCAGCTGGACCTCGTTGTTCAGCCGCCATACTGTAGAGCATAGAGGTGGGTAGATAGCGGTGTCGCTGTTGGCTAAGCGACCACATTGGAGTCCAGTCGATCTTCGCATTCGGATCAAAACGCGGAGGCACCATGTTATAGAGGTGACCCTTTGCATTGATGCTTTCTGCATTGTCAAGTTGCGAATCGCTGAATAGCTGTACGTCGTTGGGATGGATCGCCTCGTCGTCGATACGCATTTCAGAATACGTCTTGTGGATTCGAATCTCATCATGATGGTACGACCCGGAATACCGTTCAACTGCTTCACAGAGTGCACTGACTTCGGACTGTTCGCGGGTACTTCCTTTTCCAGCGCTCTTGCTGCGCAAGCTGCGCCTCAGAGAACTGAGGCTGCGGCTGCGTATCGCGGGATTGCTACCTGCCCAGTAAACATGCAGCCACGAATCGGCTTCATCAGTTGTTCGCGTCAGCCAGGTTACTACACCACTGATCGGACTAATGACATCTCGGTATTTCTCCAATGTGACATGAGGTGCGACAGCACGTACGCCACCACTGTTGCGATGAGTTTTGGGGCTTGAGTTCAGATGCAGAGGTTCTGGGTGTCGGTTTGGATCGTACAACGCTTCGTCTCCGCACGCAGAACACTGTGGACGTCGAATAACTCGATGTTTCGATGTACTAAACGATCGCGTGTCTATCGCGATAGCGTGCTCGTGGAGTGTTGAGTTCTTTCTCAGAACGACCCATTTGGTGATCTCAGCTGCGATCAATCCGAGAACGGCTTCGAACGTAGTAGCATCTTTCACGAATGGCTTGAATGCTGCATCATCTCCTGCGACGTTGCGTAGGAAGCTATGGACTTCCTGATGACTGCTCAAGCGGTAGCTCAGACACTTCCAGCATGGACCAGATCCGTCTGCTTGGAAGACCGGACCGAATAGGGGTTGTACACCTTGTGGTCGAACGAGCAGCCAAGGTATTTCGACTTCGAGTTGATGCTTGTTTATCTCCTCAAGTCCAGTGCCAAGGTAATCGTCACAGCGGACAACCACAAGCTCAGGATCGTCGGCGGCGATCTGTACGCCGGTTGCCTTTAGTTTCTGGCTTAGTCCTCTGTCGTAGTCCTCAAGGACGTGAATACGCGAATTCGCCAGACATTCTTCTACCCAGACCGGTGACGCGCCAAGGCTCGTCCAATAAGCTGCTTGGGCTCGGTCCATGTGGTATTCACCCGAAACGACATAGCCTTTGTTTGCGAGTGACACAATGGCCACGCGTACGTCATGAGCTTTATGTCGATCGCACAGCATTTCCTCAAGCTCTTCAAGAGTGTGTTTGCTGTTCAGCAATGGCAGTAAATCGACAGTGAGTTGCCCGTGTAGTAATGTGTTAAACGACTCGGAAACAAGCAATGTCTGCTGTTCACCGATATCGTGAAATCGAAGATGCGGCGTAAGGGTTGGAGACCGAATGAGTCCTTTGTCTGTATCAGTCGTTAGAGTGAGGATCCCGCTTGCGGGCTTCTGCTTTGAGTTTGATTGCACTGAGGATTCCGTGTTTGAACCAGTCAGCGGTGCTACGGATTTGAAACTATGGATTCGATCTCATCAGAAGCTTGAGATGCCAGTTCAGAAACCGCCGAGTTCAATGCGTCGAAGTCGTCAGACCCACACGCTTTCGCGACTTGGTTTTTAATCTTCAATCCAGAATCCGCCACTTTGAAATCCGCGTCACCGATAAGGCGCTGGATTCCGTGCAAGTCGCACCACATGGACGCAGCTTGCGCGAGTGGTGCCCTACCAGTGCGTTCGAATATTTCTGTCGCAGAGGGCGCAGTATCTCTTGGTTCATCTTCAAATTCACTCAATTGCAGGATGCGTGCCACTCTATCTACGTCATCTAATCCGCCGTTCACGTCACTAAATGTAGTTATCCTCGTTTCAACTTTGTAATCGGTAGGTTTTCTCATCAATTCCATTAATGTCGCGTTAGAGCGGTAAGCCATCAGTACTTCACGTCGTACCTCATCAAATTGATTTCCGATATTGACGTCGCCACACTCATAGATACATCGCGCTCTCGTAAGATCGATTTCACCGCGGTCAGCAGCTTCAGCGTAATGTTGATGCACTTCACCGAGTGTTAACACGACGCAAGCATTCGAACGAACTGAAAACGGCGAGAACACGAGGCTATCTTTCGCAAGCGCAGCAAGGCAAGCAATCGATCGTCGACTTAAACGTTCGCACACGTCGGACTGCTGCCCATCGTGGACAAACAGCAGTTTAACAGCGACTCCTGGATACGTGTCTTGACTCGCTAGATCACCCAAAAACACACCAGCGAAGCCGGCTTCATGTAAGGGACCATTGCGCTCTGAGTAATCTGCGACCACAGCTGCCAGTAGCGTGGAAATCGTAGCTTCCGCCAGATTTGACAGCGCAACTCTCGCTTCTGAGACCAGAAGGTTTCCTCGCAGGACATGCATGCCGATTTGAAAGGCTTTGTCGTTTGACCAGTTTCTCACGATTTCCGCGGTTTCACTGGCATCAGCGGAAGGCAATTCGGCGATGAGATCTTTCATTTCCTGAACACCCATTTCGTGCGTCCAGTAGAGTCGTGTGAGGCCGCGTCGCGCGGTTGATTCATACTCGAGATCCGGACCAAAACCTCTGGGTAGGTCTAAATCGGTAAATTCGCGGTCTTTTAGGTTATCGAGCAATTCTGGATTGCGTTCCACGCGATGGGCGAGACGTGGTGCGACACCGAAGATCTCAAGAATCGCGTCAAATGCCGCTGGGTGTGATGCGGCCAAAGAACTGTCGTACGCACTCCAGTCGTCTATCTCCGGATAGAAATGTGCACGCCATTGATCAACCAATGGATCCATTGTTTCGAACCATTTCTTTGGACGAATCACTAGGCTCATCATGTCACTGTAAGTACCGGGTAATTGCGGCGACTCGTCGCCGCTACGAACCTGTAGTAGCGGATAGTGTCGGCTAGCCATCGCATGATGGTCCGAGTGCCGTTGCATTTTGAAGAACATCCAGTTGCTGAACTTCCAGTCTGCGTCCCACGAATGGCGTGGCATGACCTTTTCCCATCGACCGTTGGGTAACCGTACACGACGCAAACCATAGTGCTGGCAATAGTTGATGATCTTCATCGAGAAGACACAGCCAAATCCAAGGCATATGAAAACCAATACAGCCCACATGCCTCCCATCCAGTACGTTAAGCCGTACCAGAACAGCAGTCCGATGCCGTAGCGCCAGAATGGGTTGGAGTAATGCCAAACGGGATGGTGACTTCGCGCTAGCCGATCCCGCGCCGCTGTCCAAGAATTGGTGAGATTACTTGCGACCTCTTTCGGGAAGTACCGCCAGAAACTCTCGCCTTTGGGTGCAGATCCCACGTCATTGGGAGTACCTACCTGCGCATGGTGAATGTACACGTGTTCCGTCGCATATTGGGGATATGAACCGGATGCAAGCAGAAACTCCGCAATACGCCTCTCCCAACTAGTACGTCGATGCACAAGCTCATGTCCAACCATGAAAACAGCCTGTGCTTCCATGGTCAGAATGAATACGAGTATGACTTCTTCCCAGATCGCGAATGGGTTCGCGACGAGGATTTGCCACATACCAAAAATGAGCGTGGGTGGCCAGAGAAACGCCCATCCCCACACAGGTAGATTGTGCCAGATTAGACGTCGTTCCGGAGTTTTCTTCGGATCCATATTTCGCCCGTCTAGGCCAAACAATTTATCAGCGGGACCTACGACACTCATAAAGATGAACGGAGGTAGTAGCCACCAGCCTCCATATATCAATGCGAGAAAAATCAGCGGGAATACGCCTAATGGCAGATAGTGCGGTAACGCGTTAAGAATTGAAGGTTCTATGAATTGGGTGAAATCAGCCTTGTTTGAGCTTACCCCACTGTCGGTGACTGTCTCTTGCGACATGGCAGTTTCTCTACTGGATTACCGTGCCCTTAGGTTAACGTGCATGCTATCACCGTTATCGAGGATTGTGAATAGCGATTCACGTCCTTAAATGCTCGAGAAGTCTCTCTAAGGCTTCAATACAGAAGGCGCCCGTGACGGCTTCCGACCCGTGACCGATCTGTCCCAGCGCGCCCCAGTTTAGCGATTGGTCGCCAAACGCAAGAAGCTCTGGCCAACTGCCATCTTCACGCTGCATATCAATGATCGTGACCAAATGTCGTTTGGCGTCGACTTTCTCGAGACCTCCAATATTGTAGAGTGCAGAGACTGCTTGAGCCGTTTGAAGAATGTTCGCGAAATTCCCGCTTTCGTCGCGGATTTCAAGAATTTGATCTGCCAGTAACGGGCATAAATGTTTGAAAGCGGAGGGAGCATGAATCGCAGCGCGCGAAATCGCATAGTGAGCCGCAACTACATCCGGATACCACTTAGATGCACCGTCTAGTGTTCCGCCTTTAACCGATGTAGCAAGCCAGTCTCGAGCACTCTCGATTTCATTCCGGTCGCCGAGGTACGCGATCACATTCGCATTCACGACGGGATCCGCTTCCAAGCGGAAAGGCGACACCACATCAGGTTCATCATCCGCGTGAATCCAGGTCGTAAAAAGACCCGCGTCGTCCCGATTCGCCGTGATGAGATTTATATTTCGTCCCAACAAAATCCAAGGATGAGAATCTAAAGCCAGCGAGCAGAGCGACGTGCTATCCAAATCCGTCGGCAAGTGTCGGTAATACCGCCACACACCTGGGTATTCGATCGTCTTAGCGAGATAGGATTTGGTACGGGCACAAATATTCTTTGCTCGTTCCTCGTTAGAGCACCCCAAGGCGAGTGCACCGAACGCCGAGATGAATGGCGGTCGTTCAAAATGACGAGGGATCTCTGGTTTCGCGATATTGAAGCGAATGCAATGCCACGCGCCTTCATCATTAACTGTGGATTCGAGGAATTCGAGACCTTGTTGAATACTGCTTCTTCCGGCATTTACGAGCGTTGTCGTGTTTAAGGCGTCATGCTGTAACTTCGAGGGAGCGACATCGACCGCTCGCAGCGGCGGCGCAGGATCGAACAGTGTTTTGCGAAGAAACTCTAGAGATCCAACCCCTGTCTTCGCTTCTTCTCGTTCTTCTTTGCTGTATTTATCGCGCGGCGGAAGTACCACGTGGGTCGAGTCATATGTCTCTTGGTGGACAGTGACCTCATGGTCATTTGGGAGCCTAATTCCGTACTCCACTTCGATGGTTTCTCGAGGTGCTGCTTCTAGACGATCGCGGAATTCAGAGTCCTCTTGTGCTTTAGAGATGAGAAGATCAGTACGGGATTTGGATTTCGCCATCAGTACTTACTAGCTTGTAGATCGATTTCAAGTGTGAACACGTGATCGGGGAATCAGGTCGTTTCCGTTTGCGGCGTCCGATGGTCCGTTTAGACGATCTGCCGTCTTACCAATTCCTTAAACACGCCCTCGACCTCCATCAGTTCGGTAAATGAGCCACTTTGTACAACCTTTCCAGCCTGCATGACGTAAATGCGATCTGCTTGTTCCAAAGTGGATAGACGATGGGCTATAACGATTCGAGTTGAGGTTAAGGCCGTCAGATTTCGCATGACCTCGGCTTGATTTTCGTTATCAAGCCAATTAGTCGCTTCGTCAAAAAGCATGATCTTTGGGCTACCCATCACTGAGCGAGCGATAGTGACGCGCTGACTCTCCCCGCCTGATAGCACCGACCCACTCGTACCGACCATAGTCATCATGCCCATAGGCATGTTCTTTATTTCATCCTCGATTTCAGCCACGCGTACTGCCCGCCATACGTCGTCGCTAGCTGGATCCTGATGGTGACTGACAAGATTGTCCCATAGATCTTGAGGATGCAGTCCTACGGATTGAGGCACCGCGCCTATCTTTCGACGTAGTTGTTTTAGATTCAGGTGTCTCAAATCCCTACCATCGTAGTACACCGCACCAGACGTTGGTCGATCGAGACCAAGGGCAAGACGAAACAACGTACTTTTGCCAGCGCCAGACTCACCGGCGATCGCGATAAATTCGCCCGGATTTGCCTGGATCGTGACGTCATCAAGGATCAACGGTCCGTCAGGATCATAACGGAACGAGATCTGATCGAACAAGACGTCACCACCCAAGTATTCGACCGAATCGCCTACGCTTTCGGATTCCGGGATGGCGCCAAGTAGTGGGCGCATTTGTTCAAAAGCCGGGAGTGTTGCAGCAATCATGCCGACCGAGTCAGAAAGTCTGGAAATTGCGTACTGGAAGGTGATGAACACTGTATAAACGACTAGAAAGTCACTGACTGGGACATCACGATTCGTTTGCGAAACCACTACGAGAAGGATGACGCCAGCCGCGAGAAAGGGAAGAGCTGCCCCGAAAGCGCGCGAATGCCCTTCAAACAATCCTAATTCGAGTTCCGCACGTTTCTGCTCACGATAGTCCTGAGCCCAAATGTCGAAAGCCGAACCTTCAGCACTCTCGACGCGAAGTTTTGACATACCACCGACGATCTGAAACAACCTACCGGATACACGACGGACTGCGCTGATCATGCGACCGTACGGCGCAATTTGGTTCATACCGAGGACCAACGTGATCAACACAGCCGCCAAACTAAACACGAGTGAGATGATGCCGAGCGTGACGTCATAGAGAAAGATGACGCCGAAAACCGGCAGAAGGAAGATGATGGATAGTAAACTGTCTGCAACAACCCCCTGCACTCCATCCCGAAGATTTTGAAACGTCATCCCTGACATGGCTAAGTCACCGGATGGGCGCCGATTCACGATGCTTGGAGGTAGTCGCATTAGGCGATCCCAGAAGGCCGCTTCGAGCCGAGATGCCGTCCGACCTTCTAATCTCATCATTGCGGTGCTTTGATACATGTGTAAGAGTGCACCGAGTAAACCAAATCCGGCAAGTGCGGTGGCGAGCACATATAGAGCGTGAATACTTCCACCGTTGACGGCGTGAGTCGCTACGAATCCGAGTGCGAGCGCAGGTAGGAGTTTGATAAAACCACCCGCAACACCGGCGATTAGCAGACGAAATAGATCTGCCGATGACCCGTGGAAAGCGATGCTCAGCAAATCCTTGGTCTGTACGTTCTCGGATGGTAAGGGTCGATAGAACAACCAAGCATCATTTGCTAGTGTGTCAGCGCGCTCGGCGTTGATTCGCACAGTTTGTTTTGTAACGGGATCAATTTCTCGGTATCGACCAAACACTCCGGGCAGGAGCGCAACGGGTTGACCATCTTCTCGTCGAAACGCCAACATGGCGTTGCTGTCCCCACGCCACCAGCTGTCTTCATTTTTGAGCTTTACGCGCCGTGCGCGTACACCGGACGCATCAAGGACTTCCACGAGACTGACGGATGCATCGCCAATTCCAGATCGGGTTGGGATTTTGAAATCGATTCCTGTATGGTGCCCGATGATTTCTAGGGAGTCTGCCAGGACGCGATCGTCGACACTTTCGTGCCGTTCAATTGGCTGATCGTAAATATTGAAGAGGCGTCGTCTAGCAGCTTTTTCTGCCATACGACGGCTAGTGGTTCGCGCTCGCTCGAGATTTGCGTCGTCGACGACCGCTAACTGACGATTAAGGCGTTCTAAGGCAAAAGCAATCTTGTGAAACGAGGCGAGCGCAGGGAGGAGCGTTTTCCGCTGCACCAAAGATTCAGATGAGATTTCTGTCAATGTAGCCTCATCCATCAACGACAACCAACTTGAACGTGTCATCGGTATCGCAATATCACTTGAGTCTCTAGAGGATGAGAACTCCGTTGGATCGACCATATCCATGTATAGACTAGCGCCGTGTGGGGGTTGTGACATCCAAACGACGTTACGTCTTACGGAAAGGACGCAAGGTGTATAGGTTCGTTGTCGCCCGGCCTCTGCGAGCGCAGTTGGTCGAGGATGCCGGCTCACATAGCGTGAGAGCTTCTCGGTGATTTCGATCACCCAGGCGTCAATCTGAGCGGCCACTTGCTCTGGGGAAACGTCGAAGAGTGTGGATGCGGCTACACGTTTTAAAACCGTTCCTGGTGATCCTTTGGCGATAACGTTGAGCGTTGTATCGTCATCTTGAACGTCAGGTACGACACCGGGCAATATCGCGCCTATTTCGCGACTCAGTAGATGTTGAGGAGCGGCCTGTTCTACCTCGTCCTTGTACTCCACGAGGAAAAGATTGACAGAACCTCGATGGATGAGCCAGACGCTGTCTGGGTCGTCGAGACTTACAGGTAGGTTACCCGCGCATGGAACTGTTTCGAGGATGTGAGCGTCGAATTCATCCGCGAAGGCGTGTTCTGTGTGCGAATCCGCCATCAGCCAGACCTAACTAACTTGAAATAGGTGCCTGCTTCGTCCAAGATTAATTCATCGTGTGTGCCACGTTGCACCTCGACACCCTTGTCAAGCACGACTATTTCGTCACAGTCTCGCACGGTGCTCAATCTATGTGCTACGATCAGACACGTGACGCCTCGTCGACGTAGCGCGTCATCTACGTCCTCCTCAGTTGCCGCATCCAGTGAGCTAGTCGCCTCATCTAGGATGAGTAACGTTGGATTACCCACCAGTGCGCGCGCTATCTCTAATCGTTGACGTTGCCCACCACTGAAATTTACGCCACCTTCTTCCACAAAAGTAGCGTATCCATCGGGTCTCACCAAGATTTCGTTATGAATGCATGCATCCCGCGCGGCGGCGAAGATCGCTTCGTCTGGAACTGCAGGATTCCATAACGTTATGTTGTCTCGGAGGGAAGCGGAGAAGAGAACGATTTCTTGATCCACCATTGAGATCGAACGCCTCAGCACATCTTCGGGCACTTCGTCGCGTGGGTACCCATCGAAGAGTATTTCACCTGACCACGGTTGATACATCCCCGAAACCAATCGCGCTAATGTCGATTTGCCGGAACCGCTGGGTCCCACCACTGCAATCCGATGACCGGGCTTGGTAACGAGATTGAAATTCTCGATAAGCGGAGGTCGGTTCTTATTAAAGCCGAATGTGACATTCCGCATTTCAAGGTGCCCGGTCAGCTGTAAGCGACCGTTCAGCGTTGAGATTGATTGGGTTCCGGGTCTACGTTGACTGAATACGGGATCTTCGGCGGCCTTTGCGATATCGTCGAGCCGCTGTAAATCAGTTTCTAGCGCCTGACGCTCATCTGCGAATTCGAAAAAGCGACCGATTGGCGTTAGAAACATCTCAGCGAGGATGTAGAAACCAACGAGTGTCCCCAAGGTCATTTGGTTGGCTATCACCATGCTCGCACCAACGCCCAGAATCGCTGCAGCCCGTAGGATGCCTATCAAGCCAGGTAGCGCCGTGTCGACCGAAACCAACTCGGAGAACAGCTGTCGGGTATGAAGCTCACGTGCTTGTTGACCGCTCCAGCGTGAGAAAAAGCGGTCATCGGATCCTGTCATGCGCAGGTTATCGGCATTGCTCAGCATTTGCATGCCGACGCCGAGCAACAAACCTTGTTCGCGTCTCATCGCTTGACTTCGAACGGCGCGGAACGCGTTTAGAAAACGAGCTAAAACCCCATGGGATACACCGAGTAATAACACGATGAACGTGAGCATCGGCTCGAATATGAACATCGCAATCAAAAGGACTCCACTCATCGACATATCAATGAGCAGCACTAGGAATCGCTCCGTAAGGTTCTTCGCGATTCTGTCGATTGACGAAACCCTGTCCGTGAGATCACCGACAAGCCGGTGTTGGAAGAAACCGACGGGTAGGCGTAGCAACCTTGAGATTCCGCGATCGTAGCCAATCACAGAAATTCGAATGGCAAGTCGCTTAAGAAAACGGTGCTTGAGAAGGGACAAAACGTATACAAAGACACCCGCACCGAGTAAAGTGGCAACCAAACCAAACCAAGCGGTCCGCTCTTCAAGCACACGGTCTACAAAAACACTTAGGGAAACTGGAATCACGAGCGCCAGCAGCGATAGCATCAGTCCGCAGGTAATTACGCCGATGAGAACACGCCAAGAGCCGGCCAGCAAGGTTCGCAGTTGGGCCAGCAAACTGGGACGCTCGCCACCTGGGCTGAACTCTGTACCGGGGCTCAGTCGTAGCGCTATTCCGCTGTAAGCTTTGTTAAATTCCTCCGAAGTAATGCGCCGTCGCCCAGTAGCCGGATCGTTTAAGTAGAAGTAACGCTCATCAAACCCTTCGAGAACGACGAAATGGCTGAACTGCCAGAACAGTATCAGGGGTAGTTCAAGGAGTTTCAGCGATTCGGCGCGTAAACTCAGTCCGCTACATTCGAGGCCATAGTATCTCGCTGCGCGGACGATGCTTGCGGCACTACTACCATCTCGACTCACCTCACACTTTTCGCGCAGCTCGGTGAGTGGCACCCATCGACCGAAGTACGCCAAGACGCTACCGAGACAGGCTGCACCACACTCGGTTGCGTGCATTTGCAGCAGGACTGGCGTTGAAATTCTTTGTTTTACACGCGCAGATGCTGTCTTTTTGCCTCCTCCGTTAGAGGCGCGTAGTTGCATCTTAGGCTTGTCTCATTCCGAAGAGTGAGATGGGGGATTGTTTGCCAATCTCAATGAGGATGCGACAATCTCTACCTACAAGGATGGCTTCGCCGACTTCGTCACTTAGCGTAATTTCAATGCGCTGTATCGTCGCAGGCGCTATCGTCGATAGTGCCGTTGCTTCTTCTGTAATTGGCACCGACGAAACTGAGAGAATCTTGCCAGTAAATGAGGTGGTCGTACCATCGGGTGTCGCTACTTCAAGGGAAACCGATTGCCGAGGAGCGATGCGATGTGTGTCGCTGCGCTCAACCCAGAGCTGTACTTGCACCGAACGGTCATTTGTAGGCGTTGCCGTTTCGGATTGCACCAAGATGCCGTCAAGTATGAGATTTTTGGAAACTTGTCCGAGGAAAAGCCAAGTCGCAAATATCACAAGCACCACGCCGATCGCTACGACTAACACTCGCTCGCGTGGTGTGGATATCGTCAATAGTCGATCAAGCTGCTCGCGCTCTTCTTTGGCTTCGGCAACCGCGTTATGGAATGAATCAAATGGATTGTCGAACACAGTGGCGCTTGGCAGCCTCAAACGGATAGGACAAGGATAGTGCACCACAATTATTAGCTATGTGTGGATTTACCTCCTCACTAACGCGAGTCACTTTGTTATACATATGAACACTAGTACTAGGTCTCGAGCGATCGTTCGCTAGCCACCAAATCGCAGATGATTGAGTCATAGTGAACGCGATGTCGACCTGGGGTCCTACCACTCGCTCGATTTGCAATCAATTCCTATCGCAAATCGAAATCGCCGTTCGTGTCTGCGCTATCCTGGCATGCTACACTTTAATTTGTAACGAGTTGATGTGCGATGGGACAAAGAGACATACGTAAAGCCGGACTGCGCGTCACGTTGCCTAGACTACGTGTACTGCAAGTCTTAGAGGAGGCTGAGCCACATCATCTTTCTGCGGAGGATATCTACAAGAAGCTACTTGCGTTAGACGAGTCGATCGGTCATGCTACCGTATATCGCGTACTTATGCAGTTTGAGGATGCCAAGATCGTTAGACGCCACAATTTCGCGGACGACGGGCATGCTGTTTATGAATTGGCAGAAGGCGAACATCACGACCATATGGTTGATATTGACACAGGTGAAGTAACTGAGTTTATCAACGAGCGCATTGAAGAGATTCAGAGGGAAATCGCGGAAAACCACGATGTGGATCTCGTTGATCACGAACTGGTGTTATACGTTAAGAAACGCTAGTCGTTCCCGTGTGACCAACTTATTTGCTTGTTTTAATTAGATAAATCTGAAGTTACTCGTCCAGAATTACGCGAAATGCAGATATTCGCGCTGGCTCAAACGAATGTCCTGTAGCTATTGCGATAAATTGCTGGTTTCCAATGAGATAGGTAATTGGTGCGGGTGAATCGAACGTCCCCACCAGATCAGTTGCCCAGATTTCCTTTCCCGTTCTCTTGTCGAGCGCTTTTAGCTGGGAAGGTTGCCCACCATGCCCCATGAACAGAATCTCAGGTAGGACTAGGATACCGGGATTTGCACCAATTGCACCAAGGTGTGGTAATCGATCCTTGACAGTTTGTAGCAATTTGTGATCGTGTGGACCTCTTCCGTTTGCAACTTGCCAAGCGATCTCGCCTCGGTCCATGTCATACGCCGTAATGCTCGACCACGGTGGTTTGACAGGCGGTAATCCGTCGATGGTAATCGCTCGCCACGATTCACGATAAGGCAACCCTTCTCCCATACCTGCTATGGGTATATTGCGTGCCTCCATAATCAATCGGCGCGAGGATACATAGAGGTGTCGGCTGACGGGATCAAATGCAGCTCCTGGCCAGTTCGCGCCGCCACCAATTCCGGGTGAAAGAACGGTACCTCGCAAGGAAACCGGGGTGTACAGCGGACCGTAGTTCAGATTCTCAATAAGCTCTTCCGATTTCCTTCTGAGTTCCGGAGTGAGGTCGTTGAGATCCTCGAGTGTGATACCCTGGAGTTCAAATGGAGGTGGTTTGGTCGGATGGGGTTGAGTCGGCGAAGCCACTTCGCCTTTAACGGTGCTTGGGGGGACAGGGAGTTCCTCAACTGGCCAAATGGGTTCCCCTGTAATTCGGTCGAGTACGAATAGAAATCCAACTTTCGTCACTTGAGCGACGACCTTTCTCGGTTGATCGTCGACAACAATGTCTGCGACAACCGGTGGCGCGGGTAGGTCGTAATCCCAGATATCGTGGTGCGTAATCTGAAAATGCCAGATGCGCGTGCCTAGGTCGACATCAACCGCAACCACCGATGTACCGAACAGGTTGTCACCAGGTCGGTCGCCCCCGTACATGTGGTTAGTTGGTGCTGTGACCGGGAGATAGACATGGCCGAGTTCTGGGTCGCAACTAAACGTTGACCATACGTTTGTGTTACCCATCCATTGCCATGAATCGTTCCCCCATGTTTCGACTCCTACTTCACCTTCCTGGGGAATGGTCTTGAACACCCAAACCTGCTCGCCTGTGAGGGGGTCGAACCCACGTACATCACCAATTGGAAGGTTTTGGCGCCATTCAGGACCGCGATGTTGAAATTGAGACATATCGTTGGTTTGTGATCCAACCACGATCGTGTCCCTACAAACCAAAGGGGGGTGACTCCAAGAAACTTGAGAACGGTCGAGCGGCCGACGCAAGCCCTGGGTAAGGTCGACGTTACCGTCGCCGCCAAACGACTCGATTACCTCGCCGCTACTCGGGTCGAGCGCATACATCCAGCCGTTACTGGTTAGCAATATGATGCGCTCGCATAACGTGTCGTCTGCGCAATCTGACTGCTTGTGGTAAGCCAAGCCACGAGTTGTCCATCCGAACATGGCGGGACGCGGACCGAGACGGGCTTCTGGATCAAATTCCCATAGTTCGACGCCTGTCTCTGCGTCGATTGCGACGACCGTCGAAAGCCGGGTTCGAACAAATACCTTTCCGTCCACCATGAGAGGCGTTGCTTTAAAAGGTTGCCCACCCCATGACCGACGACGTCTCGTTTCGCCGGCACGAGGTCCACTGTCGATTTGTGCTTCCCAAACCCATGCGAGCTCGAGATCGTGTACTGATTGCAGATCTATATAAGGCAGAGGGCTGTATTTCTGAGCCTCTAAGTTCCCGTTGTAGGATGGCCACTCACCCCAGTGGGTTGAGTAGTCCATCGGCACGCGAGCTCTCACTGTCTGCTCCGAGCGGCTAGACAATGGCGTCGCCGTCTTCGCAGCTGAATCGCTCGTGATTTCTACGGTGCGCGTTTGATCTGCTTCCTCGCCGCGATCCTGTAACCAGTCAACGTCGATTTCAACGGTGTTTCGTCGAGCACGTTCGTTGATTAGCCATGCGCCGCGTTCGTTGACTGCCGTGCCGCCCACTGCAGTTTGATGACAAAAGGTGCAATCGTTGGCGCCGTATTTGATGGCGCTTGGGAACAGCTCTGGTTTCCCTTGAATTGTCAGCGCTAGAAGCGTAGTCGCCCAAACCGCTGTGACGGCTAAGGGAGATATGGATCGTGCGGTCAAGAAACTAACTAGCTGACTGCGACGGATACGAACATGCCGCGCTTATGGATGTTGGCGTGCTCTGATTTTAGCTTAGATACGTGGTTTTCGAGCAGTTGCGCTGATCGAACGACGCGGTCTCATCCATTACGCTCGATGCGCTGACGTTAGGTATGAATCATCCTGCATTTCAACGATTCGACTCATAGTTCGTTCAAATGACTTTGTCAGCTGGTGCCCACGATAGAGCTTTTGGATTTCTGCCTGGGCGTAAAAGATCACATTGACATTTCGATCATAAAACTCATCGATCAATGCGACGAATCGACGCGCGGCACTTTCTGACGAACCATCCAAAATCGGTACGTCGTAAAGAACGATTGTGTGGAACTGACGTGCCAATTCGATGTAGTCAGAAGCATTTCTTGGCGATTCACACAACTCGCTAAAGCTAAATCCGGCAACGCCTTCGAGATAGTAGATCGGTCTGAGCTCACGACCGTTGACAAGCAACGGTGGGACTTCATTCACCACGCGGTGTAGAAGAGCATATTGGTCAGCCTGAATAGTCTCACAATCCACCCGAAATTGCAGGCGATACATTTCTCGCTTATGGAGCGTTTCAAGCCGATAGTCGTGGCTCCCGGCAACTTCGTGTACAACAGTGTTCACTTCAATGAGATGAATGGCCGGTAAGAACCGACTCCGTTGCAAGCCGTTTTCATAGAGTTTACTGGGTGGGGTGTTCGAAGTGGCGACTAAGACCAGCCCCTCCGCGAATAGCGCATCGAGTAGTTCCGAAAGGATCATTGCATCGCCGATATCTTCGACGAAAAACTCGTCGAAACACAGTAGTAGGGTATCCTCGCGAAATGCTCGAGCGATCTCTCGCAACGGGTTTGCACGCCCCTCGAGATCATGAAGTTGCTCGTGGACTAATCGCATGAAGTGATGGAAGTGAAGGCGTTTCTTCTGTTCGATCGGCAACCAATCGAAAAACAAATCCATTAAGAACGTCTTTCCGCGTCCAACCCCACCCCATACGTAGAGACCCCTAGGATGGTCCCCAATCCGAGCTCGATTACGAAAACGGGCGAGTACGCGACGCCAGCTCGAGTTCGTTTCTAGTGCAAGCAGCCTTGTTGCAAGTAAGTCGAGTTGCTTCGCGACACCGAACTGGGCTGGATCAGGTTCAAAGCCTTGCTCAAGGTACTCTTGAAAGTATGCAAGGAAGTTCACTAAGCGATATCTGCGTCAAGCAGCCTATCGGTTATCGTCGTAGTTGCGTAGCCGGACTCTCGCGGCTTCAGCATGGGCATGTAATCCCTCAACTTCGGCGAGCCGACTGGCGACACGACCGAGTGCGTCGGCGCCAGACTCCGTGATATCGATGATTGATGTACGCTTCATGAAATCATGGACGCTTAGCACGGATGCATAACGAGCGGTCCCGAACGTTGGCAATACGTGACTCGGTCCAGCAACGTAGTCGCCAAATGTCTCCGCGCTGAATTGCCCTACGAAAATAGCGCCAGCATGTTTGATGTTCGTTGTGTGGTCGCGAGCGTCTTCAATCGCGAGTTGCAGGTGCTCCGGTGCCACCCGATTCGAGATGCTGATGGCTTCATCAATTGACGTTGTACGGATGAATGCGCCGCGTTGTGCTAGCGACTTTTGAATGACGTCCGCCCGCGGAGTCGATTGGAGTTGGATTTCGATTTGTGTGGCGACATCGTCCAAGTAGCGAGAGGAAGGGCTCACCAAGATTGCTTGGGCGCTCGCGTCATGCTCGGCTTGCGACATCAAATCCCAAGCAGTCCAAGATGGGTCCACTGAGCCATCCGCGATCACCAAGATTTCGCTAGGCCCCGCAATGGACTCAATTCCCACTGGGCCAAATACAAGCTTTTTCGCTGCCGCTACCCAGTCCCCGCCTGGACCTACAATCTTGTCGACGGCAGGTACCGTGTGCGTTCCAAAGGCCATTGCGGCGATTGCTTGGGCGCCGCCGATCCCAAAAGCAAACGTAGGTTCTACGAGATGCAGTGCAGCCAGGATGTGGTCGCTGACTTCGTCGTTAGGCGTTGGAACAGCAACAATTGTTTCAGGAACCCCTGCGATTTTGGCAGGAATGAGCGTCATTAAGACGGTCGACGGATAGGATGCTTGGCCACTCGGCACGTATGCACCTATCCGTGCGATTGGCGTGGTTCGGCTACCTAATCGGTTTCCATATTCATCGGTGAAATCAGAGTCTACAGGTAGCTGTCGCTCATGGTAGGTACGTATACGGTCTGCTGCTACGCGCATTGTGTCGCGCTCGCTGATCGTTAGACGGTCCCATGCTTCCGCCATTGACTCATGCGAAATCGGCAGATCACCGGCAACGCGTATGTTTCGATTGTCGAATTCGCGTGTGAAACGGACGAGCGCATTGTCACCATCCTCACGAATGGCGCTAATAATGCGACGGGCTTCCGTAACGATTTCCGGATTTTCGCGATTTGACCAATCCAGTAACGCTGAAAACTCCGTTTCGAATGCTGGCGCTCGTGTGTCCAGACGTCGAATGACTACGCTCATCCGTCGTTAAACCGGTGAATATCCGCACCGACTGCAGTCAATTTCGCCTCAATGTGCTCGTAGCCTCGATCAAGGTGATAGACCCGATCGACGATAGTTTCACCACTTGCGACCAAACCACCGATTACTAGACACGAAGAAGCGCGCAAATCGGTTGCCATGATGTTTGCTCCGCGCAAGCTTGGAACGCCCTGAATCGTTGCGGTTGTGCCATCACTTTCTATTGACGCACCAAGTCGCGAGAGCTCGGGCACGTGCATAAACCGGTTTTCGAAGATGGTCTCGGTAACTCGACTTGTGCCATCGGCGACACAGTTTAATGCAAGGAATTGAGCCTGAAGGTCGGTGGGAACACCGGGATAGGTTGCAGTTCGAATGTCCACGGCTCGAGGTCGCTTTCCTTGGGTGTCGAGTTGGATGTAGTCACCGTCAACAGTTACTTCTGCACCGCTTTGACGCAGCTTTGCGAGGGGTGCATCCAGTAGATCGTGGCAGCCGCCGTTTATCGTAATGCAACCTCGGGTTGCTGCACCGGCAATAAGGAATGTTCCCGCTTCGATTCGATCGGGCATCAATCTTGTAACGCATCCATGCAGTGATTCCTTGCCTTTGATGTGAATTACATCGGAACCTGCGCCTTCGATTTCCGCACCCATGTCATTCAACATGACAGCAAGTGCGTGAATCTCGGGTTCGCGTGCTGCGTTTACGATCGTCGAATCACCCTCTGCGAGCGTCGCGGCCATGAGCGCATTCTGAGTTCCGGTAACTGTCGCGATGTCCATATCGATTAGCGATCCACGCAATCTGCCATCGATCTTGGCTGTGACGTAGCCTTCCTTCAATTCAATCGTTGCGCCGAGGGCTTCAAGCGCCTTCAGATGTTGGTCGATCGGTCGAGTACCGATAGCACAACCACCCGGAAGCGATACCTCAACGAACTGAAACCGTGCGAGTAGTGGTCCAAGCACCAGAAACGAGGCACGCATCGTTTTCACGAGATCATATGGTGCTTTGAGGTTATTGATAGTGTCTGCCTTTACGATCACCTCGTCTTCAGAACAGAACGAAGCGCTTGCCCCGAGAGCTTGCAGAACATTGAGCATCGTGTGTACGTCGCGTAGTCGGGGTACGTTGCTAACTTTCACGGGTTCCGCGGTGAGTAAGGCGGCGGCGAGCACCGGCAACGAAGCGTTTTTTGCGCCGGAAATAGGTACGTGACCGCGAAGCGGACGACCGCCTCTAATACGGAGTTTTTCCAATGTCAGTCTGCTCGTGATTCTTCGGGGGTTTTAGCCTGAATGGTGACGGCGTGTAATTCCCCAGAGGCCAACAGTTCTTTCAAACAACCGTATACACGTTGCTCTCGCCGTACTCGCAAGGTTCCTTCGAAATCCGCTGTGACCACGCTTATCAAGCAACGATTCCCATCTACTGCGAGGTCTATGGTTGCATCAGGGAATTCGCGTTCGAGATTCGAACGAATCGTGTCTTCTAACAGAATTTTCGAGACCTTTCCGGGAACAAGTTCGACCGCGAAGCACTTTAAGAGTTCACGAACAAAGCGGTCATAGTTCGCCGATATCGGCGGCAAAGCAGCTATGCGAACCGTTTGCTAAATGTTACTTGCGGTCGCGGCTAGCCTTGGTAGAAAACTAGCAAGTAGAAATCGCCGATCGGCACTTCACTTGGCAGTTGAGCTGTTTGTATGCGACCGCGAAACGTCTCATCCAGTTTGGATTGCATATGAAATAGCGCGCGGAGTCTTTCACTAAGTCACCGATGCGGGGATACAATCCGATTTACGCCTCGACGCGCTTCCAAACTCCCGCAGAATGCTATTAGTAATTTCGTTTTTCGTTCTGCTCGGTGGTTTGGTCCTGCTGATCTGGAGCGCGGACAAGTTCGTAGCTAGTGCCGTCTCCATCGCGACGCAGATGAATGTCTCGAAGCTCTTAATTGGACTTACTGTCGTTTCAGTTGGTACATCGGCTCCCGAGATTTTCGTTTCGTTGGAAGCGGCGTTTCTAGACAAGTCAGGTATGGCCGTTGGCAACGCGATTGGATCGAATATCGCCAACGTGGGGTTGGTCTTAGGCATGACGGCCATTGTGGTGCCACTGCCGTTCGCGCTCTCAGTTCTTAAATTCGAAATGCCGTGGCTTTTGCTTGCGACGCTTCTCGTCGCAGTAATTCTTTTATACGACTACGAGCTATCTCGAATCGACGGTGTGATCCTTTTGATCATGTTAATCGTGGGGATGCATCAGATGTTCCGGGCGGCACGTAAGCGACACAAACTGCCGGACGGGCTGGAGGAAGAGCTACAAGATCTGGAGGAGATGACCAAGTTCCAAGCCTGGGGTTGGCTAATCCTCGGTTTGGTCTTGTTAGGCTTTTCCGCATGGCTAGTGGTGTGGGGGGCGTCGAATATTGCGGATTGGCTCGGTGTACCTGAATCCGTCGTAGGAGTGACCATCGTTGCACTCGGCACCAGTTTACCTGAGTTGGCAGCTACTTTGACAGCGGCGACGAAAGGCCATCCAGAAATTGCGATTGGCAACGTGGTCGGCTCAAACATCCTGAACATCTTAGCAGTCTTACCCGTACCCGCATTGATTAATCCGTACACCTTGTCCACGGTGGAAATCTGGCGGGATTTTGGCGCAATGTTTGCCTTTACGATGTTGTTGGCGCTATTCGCCTATGGAATTCGCTCGAGAAAGATTGTGACTCGATTCGAAGGGTCTGTGCTGTTACTAGGCTACGTGGGATACATGGTGTTAGTTGCTTTACACGAGATCGGTCAAACGTAGTGTCCGACGTCGTGTCAATGAGCGACTGCTTGCGTCGAATTCGACTCGTCGTACTTGACGTCGATGGTGTGCTGACAAATGGCCAACTCACCTTCGATTCCAACGGTACGGAATATAAGTCGTTTAACGTGCAGGACGGCTATGGACTGCGCAAGTTACAGCAAGCAGATGTAACGATCGGCATCATCACGGGACGAGACAGTTCGATTGTTGCTGCTCGTGCTCGCGAACTTGATATACAGCATGTGGTGCAAGGCGCTAATAACAAGGCGGACGCACTGTCAAAGCTGTTAAGTGAGCTGAATCTGACTGCGGAACAAACACTTTATATGGGGGACGACGAACCTGACTTACCCGCCATGCAAATGTCCGGTGTTTCGGTCGCAGTCGCGAATGCGGTCGAGGTTGTCAGGGAACATGCGGACTGGGTGACGACTCGATGTGGTGGCGAAGGTGCCGTGCGAGAGGTATGCGATCGACTCCACGATGCGCTGACGTGAGATGAAATGGGTCTACGTCGTACTCGTCGGAGTCCTAACGATAGGGTTTGCTTACTTCCTCAGTACGGACGAACCTCAAGATCTGAATCCGTTTCCTCAAGCCCTTAGCGAAGAGCCGGATGCGCTACTAACAGGATTCGAGATAACCCAGTTCGATACCCAAGGTATTCGTTTGTATCGGATTTATGCATCCAATGCGACTTACTTTGAGAATCAAGGTCGTACGGACATACGTGGTCTCAGAATGACCGTGTACTCGGAAGGTAAAGATGATTGGCAATTGACGGCCAATGAAGGTATCTACGAGGAGAGTTTGGAGGACCCACTATTAACGCTGAACGGGAATGTACATTTGTCATCAATGGGCGATCAGCAATCCCCAATTACGTTCCAGACGGATTCGTTGAAGATCTATCCGCGTCGACAATTTGCGGAGTCAATGAGTAGAGTTATCGTTGAAAACGAGAGTAGCAAATTTCATGCCGATCAATTTAAGGCGGATTTGGCGACGAAAGTGGTCAATTTCTCGGCGCGCGCAGATTCGCAAGTCGAGTTGTTGCTACGGACTGATACTTAGTTCCTTTTCGTTCCTGCTATTTAGTTCGGCGCCTTTCGTTGCGGCACAAACTGAGGACGACGATTCCAAGATTCGGATACTGGCAAATTCGATGGAGGCGAATCTTGCGGATGGCGATAGCAGTTGGTCTATCGTCGGAGACGTTCAACTGCAACACGGTTCGTTGACTTTGTCAGCAGAGCGAATGATTGTGAAACGGGAGCAAGGCGAAATTACTTCGGTCGTTGCTCAGGGATCCCCAGTGCGATTTACCCAGAGCAAACCAAATCTGGTGACAGCGACGTCTGCAAGCATGACGTATAGCGTAAATGATCAATTGCTTGTACTTGCGGGTAATGTTGAACTCGTTCAAGCGAGCAACGAGGTGCGTGGAGAACGAATTGAGTACGACCTACTTAAAGGTGAGCTGGTCGCTGGCTCGACGGACCCGAAAGACGGTCAACAAATTGAATTTGTGCTAGATGACGCGGATTGACAGTGGCTGACAACGCTTTGGTGATCGCAGATGTCTCCAAGAGCTATGGCAAGAAACGCGTGGTTGAGAGCATCTCACTTAACGTAAATAGTGGTGAGATTGTCGGTTTACTTGGGCCGAACGGCGCTGGTAAGACAACATGCTTCTACTGCATCGTTGGGCTGGTAAGGATGGATTCTGGCACGATCACGGTAAATGACGTTGATGTATCTAGCGCGCCAATGCACGTTAGAGCGCGGCGAGGATTAGGATATCTGCCGCAAGAGGCCAGCGTGTTCAGGCGATTGACTGTACGTGACAACCTCATGGCTGTTCTGGAACTACGTCGTGATCTAGCTAAGTCCGAACGCATAAGCACCATGGCGCGTTTGCTGGAAGAGTTTCAACTCACAGGCTTTCAAGATACACGCGGAGAACGTCTCTCCGGCGGCGAACGACGACGACTAGAAATCGCGCGCGCCCTCGCCTCAGCGCCTCGTTTTATGTTGCTAGACGAACCATTTGCCGGTGTCGATCCGATTTCTGTTAACGACATCAAGGAAAACATCCGTCGTTTAGTGAGTTATGGAATCGGCGTACTCATCACGGACCATAACGTCCGTGACACACTTGATATCTGCGACCGCGCTTACATCGTCGGTGATGGTCACATCATTGCAGAAGGCGACCCTGATGCGATCCTAGCGAACGAACAAGTGCGTCGTGTCTACCTCGGCGAAGAGTTCAAACTATGAGCGCGATGCGGACCGGTTTTCAGCAAACGGTTGCGCTTCGCAATCGAACTGTACCCCGCATGGGGCAGTCGATCCATTTGTTGCAGATGACCAAACTAGAGCTAGCCTCCGCAATCGAACAGGAACTGGCCGAGAATCCGCTGTTGGAAGTCGACGAATCCCCAGTTGAATCGGAGAATTCGCACGAACCAATCGATGAAACAGATTTGTCCGGTTTTGATTTTGATGACTCCGGGTCGGTTGATCCCGGTGAAGACCAACTTGACGAAGTACCCGAGCAGTTTGACAGACTGGACCCCGATGAGTCGATCGAACGCGAGGTTGAGTGGGACGATCAATTAACACATCTCACCTCACCGCGTGAGTCGTCCGATACGGATTTGTCAGCGGTGCTAGAGAATCGCTCAAAGTCTGACTCCCTAATAGATCATCTGTGTGACCAGCTCAGGCTAACACGATGTACGGAGAAAGAGTCACAGATTGCGGAAATAGTCTTTGAGCTCCTCGATGAGGATGGCTTCGTCATGTTGTCAGATGACGAGTTACTTGCTGAAGTACAAGAGTTAGTAGCGTGCTCAATGACAGAGTTAGAGGACGTGCTCATCCTCATTCAGGGCTTTTCACCACTCGGTGTTTGTGCTCGCACATTACGTGAGTGTTTGATGATTCAAACGCGTGCTCTAGCAGAGTCGGACAAACGAGCACCTGCTGCTATGCACGTGCTTCGGGAAGCGTTCGATAGTTTGTCAAGCCAGCGATATAAAGAGATTGCGCCGAAGTTGCAGATGAACGCCCGAGTCGCACGAGATGCAGTCGAATTCATCAAACACCTCAACCCTAGACCAGCGTCGAGTTATGCGCA
>LXNI01000839.1_pt1 | contig 32138 bp, 34 predicted proteins | sample 809091 | NCBI WGS metagenome assembly LXNI01 (sample SAMN04870527, study PRJNA318959) | sponge metagenome | biome: 01000161; feature: marine sponge reef; material: water | host: Sarcotragus foetidus | place: Greece: Milos, Mediterranean Sea | collected 2013-05-29 | depth 5-7 m | reverse complement strand
CCCCTACAAGATCTACCGGGCCGACGAGATGCCCGACACCGTGGTGTACCTGGTCCAGACCATGGAGGACAGCGGCCCGTTCGGGGCCAAGGCGGTGGCCGAGATCCCCAAGGACGGCGTGGCTCCGGCGATCCGCAACGCCATTCTCGATGCCACCGGCACCGCCATCAACGAACTGCCCTTCACTCCGGAGCGGGTATGGGCAGCCCTGCAAGCCGACGAGGGCTAGGACCGCCCATTCCCGGGGCGAACGGGTGTCGGCGGGCGGCAGACCGATGATCATCGGGGCCGACTGGGCCGTGCCGGCTGCTCTGGACGAGCCGCAGCGGCACTGGGGCGTTCGGGTGGTCGACGGGCTGATCGACGACTGCGGCCCGGCTGGTGAACTGCGGGCCCGCTACCCCGATGACGACTTCTGTGACGGTGCCGGCTGCGTGCTGCTGCCCGGCTTCGTCAACGCGCACGTGCACCTGTACGGCGTGCTGGCCCACGGGGTGCCGGCTCCGGCCCAGCCGGTGGCCGACTTCTGGGGTTTCCTGGACGACTACTGGTGGCCCCTGGTGGAGAACGCCCTCGACTCCGAGATGATCTCGGCCGCGGCGGCGTGGGTGACGGCCGAGCTGGCCGCCGGGGGGACCACCAGCTTCTTCGACATCCTTGAGGCCCCCAACGCCGTGGGAGACGCCCTGTTCGCGCAGGCGGAGGCAGTGGCCGTCAGCGGGCTGCGGGGAGTCCTGTCGTTCGAGGCCACCGAGCGGATGGGCGCAGCCAACGGGCAGGCCGGACTGGATGAGAACGTGCGCTTCATCGAGGCCTGCCGGGCTGGCGGCGGCCCGTCCGGCATCGGTGACCGGGTGTCGGGCGCGATGAGCATCCACACCACGTTCACGTGCAGCGAGCCCTTCATACGCCGGGCCTTCGAGACCGCGGCCGACCTGGACGTCTTCTGCCACGCCCATGTCAACGAGGGGGTGCACGAGGGGAACTGGTGCAGCGACCATCACGGCATGCGCACCCTCGAGTTCTACGAGCGCATCGGGGCGGCGTCGCCCCGTTTCCAGGCCAGCCAGTGCGTGCAGCTGTCGCCCCGCGAGATCGACATCATCGCGGCCACCGGCGTGAGGGTGTCGCACATGCCGCTGTCCAACTGCGAGGTGGGCGGCGGGATCGCGCCAGTCCTCGAGATGCTGCAGCGCGATGTCACCGTCGGGCTCGGCTCCGACGGCTACCTCAACGACATGTTCGCGGTGATGCGGGGCGCCTTCCTGCTGCACCGGGCCGCCACCCTCGACCCCGGTGCGATCAGCGCGGCGACCGTGCTGCACATGGCCACCGAGGGCTCGGCCCGCACGCTCGGCCTGGAGCGGGTGGGTCGGCTGGAGCCGGGCTGGCACGCCGACCTGCAGCTGGTCGACATCGACGGCCCCAGGGGCCTGCCCACCCCGGTGCAGGCCCACAACCTGCTCGACCAGCTGGTGCTGTGGCGCAGCGCCTCCGATGTGAGCCGGGTGATGGTGGGCGGGGACTGGATCGTCGACGGCGGCGAGTTGATCGGCGCCGACCTGGACCGGTTGAGGGCCCGCACCCTCGAGCAGGCGGCAAGACTGTGGTCGTGAGCCTCATCAGTGCGACGCCCGAACGTTCTGTTTGCGAAAATCGGCCGTACTGGCCGACAAGCGCAAACAGAACGCCGGAATGCGGGTCGAGACCGTGAGCCTGCTCAGCCAGCTGGCCGACGCCGTCGACGGCGGGGTGGCGGTGGCGTCGGCCACCGTGGTCGACACATCGCGCTCGGTGCCCCGGCGGGCCGGGGCCAAGATGCTGGTGTTCCGCGACGGCGCCCTCTCCGGCACCGTCGGCGGGGGCGAGATGGAGGCCCGGGTGGTGGCCGAGGCCGTGGCCGCGCTCACCGATGGCCGATGCCGTCTGCTGTCGTACCGTCTAGTCGACCCTGTCCGGGGCGATCCCGGCGTCTGCGGGGGCGACGTCCAGATATTCGTGGAGCCGCATATGCCCAAGCCCACAGTCATAGTCATCGGATACGGACACGTCGGACGGGCCGTGGCCCAGCTCGCCCAGTGGCTGGGGTTCCGCGTGGTGGCCTCCGACGATCGGGCCGGGATGGACAGCGATCCGACCGGTGAGGAGGATCATGAGAGTCTCGCCGGACAGCCGGAGAGCGGGCCCGACGAACTGGTCGTCGGCTCCGTCGAAGACCTGCTCGCGGGGCGGGTGCTCGACACCGACGCGTCGGTGGTGCTGGTGACCCGCAACGTGGACGTGGACGCGGCCGCCCTGCCCGCCCTGCTGGCCACCGATGCCGGCTATGTCGGCGTCATGGGCAGTGAGCGCCGCTGGGCCACGACCCGGGCCCGCCTGGAAGCCGACAACGTCGATCCTGCCGCGCTGGACCGGGTCCATGCCCCCATCGGCATCGAGGTCGGGGCCGAGACCCCCGAGGAGATCGCGCTGAGCATCATGGCCGAGGTGATCGCCCATCGCCGGTCCTGAACCGGGCGATGCCGGGCCTTCCCCGCTGTGCGTGCTGCGGGGCGGGGGCGATCTGGCCACCGGCGTGGCTTGGCGGCTCACCCGGGCCGGCTGGCCGGTGGTGGTGCTGGAGCTGCCCGAGCCGTTGACGATCCGCCGCACGGTGGCGCTGTCGACCGCGGTTGCCGACGGCGAGATCAGCGTGCAGGGCATGAGGGGCGTGCTGGCAACCACTGCCACCGAGGCCGTCGCGGTGGCCCGGCGGGGCGACGTGGCGGTGCTGGTGGCCCCGAGGCTGGTCGGGCTGGATCCCCTCCGGGCCGATGTGGTGGTGGACGCCCGGCTGGCCAAACGCAACATCGACACGTCCATGGGTGACGCCGAGGTCGTGATCGGCCTCGGTCCGGGCTTCACTGCGGGGACCGACTGCCATGCCGTGGTCGAGACCATGCGGGGCCACCGGCTGGGCCGGGTGATCTGGTCCGGCTCCGCCCTGCCCGACACCGGCACACCGGCCGAACTCGGGGGCCGGTCAGCGGATCGGGTCCTGCGGGCCCCGGCTTCGGGAACCGTCGTCTGGCACGCCGCCATCGGTGATCGGGTGACCAAGGGTCAGACGCTCGCAGAAGTGGGCCGTACCGCCGTGAGCGCACCGTTCGACGGTGTGCTGCGGGGCGCGATCTCCTCGGGAACAGCCGTGCCAGACGATCTCAAGATCGGCGATGTCGACCCTCGCGGCGACCCGGCGGCGTGCTGGGAGATCTCCGACAAGTCCCTGGCGGTGGGCGGCGGCGTGCTGGAGGCCGTGCTGGCCCGCCGCGCCGGCCGCGCCTGAGGTCGCCCGGCATCTTGCCGCCTGTGGGCTCGGCCTCTTAGGGTGAGAGCCGTGGTTCAGCCTGAGTTCAACGTCATGCCCCATGGACCCATCGAGCGGGCGGTTGAGATCGCTCAGGTCGCTGAGGAGCTCGGCTATGAGCGCTGCTGGGTGTATGACGAGGGGCTCGCAGCCAGCGACGTGTACGTGACCATGACCGCCGTCGCGCTGGCCACGGCGTCGCTGGAGGTCGGCCCGGGCATCACCAACCCCTACACCCGCCACGCGGGCGCCACCGCGAGCGCGGTCGCCTCCCTCGACGAGCTGTCGGGCGGGAGGGCCTTCCTGGGCGTCGGCGCCGGGGGAAGCCTCACGCTCGATCCCCTCAGCATCGACCGCCGCCGACCGCTGGCCGCCGTGCGCGAGACCATCGCCGCCTGCCGGCGCCTGTTCGCGGGCGAGACCGTCAGTGTCGACGGCGTCCACGTGAGGCTGAGCGAGGCGTCCCTGCTGCACGCTCGGGCCAACACCGAGATCTGGCTGGCCGGGCGGGGACCGAGAATGCTGGAACTCGGCGGCGCAGCCTGCGACGGGGTACTGGTCGACTTCGTCTACAAGCCGCACCTGGGACCGGCGGTGGAGCGGATCCGGGACGCCGGCCGGGCCGCGGGCAACGAACCTCGGATCGCCTACTCCACCATGCTGGTGACCGACGACGACACCATGGCCGCGGTCAAGCCCCACCTGACGTACCGCCTGGTCGACACGCCCGCGGACGTGCAGCAGGCCATCGGGCTCGCCGATGCCGATGCGGCCAGGATCAGGGCTGCGCTCGCCGGCGGTCTCGAGGCCGCGGCCGAGCACGTCAGGGATGAGTGGGCGCTCCCCTTCGTGATCGCCGGCGCCCCCGGCGAGTGCCGCGAGGAGCTGCACCGGCTGACCGCCGAGCACGGGATCGAGTCGTTCGTAGTGCCCCTCCTCGACGACGAGCCGGCTGAGGCGCTGCTGCGCTCCGGCGCCGAGATCATGGGGCTCAACTAAAATCCATTGCATAGTTTGAAACTGCTGGAACAACGGTAAGGTGGCTTCTGCCGCCCCGGTTTGCAGGGTGCCGGGCGGCCCGCCTCCACGCCGGCGCATCGAGAGTCCCGCCTCCGAAGGCCGCGGCGCGCGGGGGAAACAGCGTGATCATCTTGTACTGGTCCGTCAAGGGCGGGGTCGGAACCTCGGTCGTGGCCGCAGCCACCGCCATCCGCCTCGCTTCCGAGGACCGCGACACCACCCTGGTGGATCTGGTCGGCGATCAGCCGGCACTGCTGGGAATGACCGCCGGCACAACGCCGGACGAGCCCGGAATAGGTGACTGGGTGGCCGCCGGCGACGGCGTGGCCGCCGACGCCATCGGCCGGCTGCTCGAGGACGTGGCTCCCGGTTTGCGCCTTCTGCGGAGGGGCACCCGGCCGCCGCTCGACGCCAAGGAATCGGAGGGCGAGGACCAGCGCCCGCGGTTGCTGCTGGCCCTCGAGGTGCTGGCCCGCGCCGGGCCGGTCGTGGTGGACGCCGGGCTGGATCTCGCGGGCCTGCGCTCGGCCATCGGCGGCCCGCACCGGCCGGTGTGCGTGCTGCGGTCCTGCTACCTGGCTCTGACCCGCGCCCAGCAGGTGGCCGGTCCCTACGAGCGGGTGGTCCTCGTGGAGGAGCCGGGCCGGGCTCTGCGGGCCCGCGACGTGAGCGCCGCGGTCGGGGCCTCCCACGTCGAGCGGGTGGCGTGGGACCCCAGGGTGGCGCGGTCGGTGGACGCGGGCACGATCGTCAGCATGCTCCCGCCGCCCCTGCGGCGATTCGAGCTTCCGGCATGACCGGCCCGGCCGCCGGTGCCGGACCGGCCCGCATGGCTGTCGGCGTGCCCTCCGGGGACGGCTCGGAGGCCCTCGTGGAGGTCGTGCATCGCAGGGTGGTCGACACGATGGAGCATCTGCCGATGCCGGCCGCCGACATCGCGGCGATCGTCCGTGCGCTGGCCCCCCTCACTCCGACCGATGTGGTCGACGATGTGGTGGAACGGGTCGCCGCCCGGGTGCAGGGACTCGGTCCGGTGGAGCCGCTGCTGGCCGACCCGTCGGTGAGCGAGGTGATGATCAACGGACCGGGACCGGTGTGGATCGAGCGGGGTGGCAGCGTCAGCCGGAGCGCGGTGTCGCTGGACCGGGCCGCGGTCGATCTGGTCATCGAGCGGATCGTGGCCCCGCTCGGCCGCCGGGTGGACCAGCTCACCCCGTGCGTGGACGGTCGGCTGCCCGACGGCTCCAGGGTCCATGTGGCCGTTCCGCCGGTGGCGGTCGACGGCCCCTATGTGACCATCCGCCGCTTCGTGGTGCCCGACGTTGCCCTGGAGCTGTTCGCCGTCGCGCCGGTGGTGGAGCTGCTCGAGAAGCTGGTGGACCGGGGTGCCAACATCGTCGTGAGCGGAGGCACCGGAGCGGGCAAGACCACCCTGCTCAACGCCCTGGCCGGCCGGGTCAGCCCCCGGCATCGGATGGTCACCATCGAGGACGCCGCGGAGCTGCAACTCGAGCATCCCCATGTGGTGCGCCTGGAGGCCCGGCCCGAATCCCGCGAGGGAGGCGGGGCGGTCACGATCCGCGATCTTGTCCGCAACGCGCTCCGCATGCGGCCCGACCGGCTGGTGGTGGGAGAGGTGCGCGGTCCCGAGGCGCTCGATCTGCTCCACGCCCTCAACACCGGCCACGCCGGCTGCCTCGCGACGGTGCATGCCAACGGGCCGATCGACGCGTTGCGCCGGCTGGCCGCCCTGGCCGCGGCCGCCGATGAGCGTCTGGGCGTGGCCGCGGTCCGCGACCATGTGGCGTCCGCCATCGACGCCGTCGTTCACGTCGGGAGATTCGACGGCGGGGCCCGGCGGGTCGCAGCCGTCGCCGAGGTCGACACCCACGACAACGTCCGCCTGCTCGCTGATGACAGCGGGGTCCGGGGGAGCGTGTCGCGGCCCTCCCGCCTGGTGGCGGGTCCGTGAGCGCGTTGCTGGCCGCGGTCCTGGTGCTCGCCGCGCTGGCGCCCGCGCCGCTGCGGCTGGGGACACGGGGACGGTCCCGGCGCCTGAGATGGCCCGCGGGTGGGACCGCATCCCGGCTCTCGGCCATGGGTGGGCTGTGGCGGCAGGGACGCGGGCGCGAGGACGCGATACCGCAGGCGCTCGAGTTGACGGCTCGGGCGCTGCGCTCCGGAGCGTCGGTGCTGACCGCGCTCGACACGGTGGCGACGGAGATCCCCGAGATCGGATGGCGGGAGGTGGTCGGCCGGGTGCGCGGGGGCCTGGGCCTCACCGAGGCGCTCGACGGCTGGGTCCAGGACCTCCCCGAGCGCCAGACGGCTGCGGCTCTGCTGGTTCTGGGGCACCAGTCCGGCGCGGCCATGGCGGCCAGCCTCGACAGGGCCGCGGCGTCGCTGCGGCAGCGGCGGGCCCTCGGCGACGAGATCCTTGCCCTCACCTCCCAGACCCGGACCTCCGGGATGGTTGTGGCTGCGGCTCCGGCGGGGTTCGCGGCGGTGGTCGCCGTTGCGGATCCCGGCGCTCTGGGCGCGCTGGTGGCGACGCCCTTCGGGCTCCTCTCGCTGACGGCGGGCCTGGCGCTCGAGGGCCTGGGCGTGTGGTGGATGGCGAGGCTCAGCCGGGGGGTGGTGAGATGGGCGTGAGTCTCGCGGCCGCGCTGGGGGCGGCCGTGATGGCGCTGTGGGCGCTGGACACCGACCCGGCGCGGCGCGGCCTGGCACGACGAAGGCTTCGGGGCGTCGACCGATCCGGCCGAGACCGCAGCCGCGCTCTAGCGGCTCTGGGCCGGCGACTGTCCGGGGGTGTGGTGGAGCCCGCCGACGAGACGTTGGTGGGGATCGCCGGCCTGGTCTTCGTGGCCGCGGTCATCGCGGTGGGCGTGGTGGGAGGCTTGCTGGTGCTGTTGTCCATCGTCGCCGCGGTGGCCGCGAGGCGGCGGGCTCGTCGCCTTGACCGTGTGCGGCATGTCGAGCGCAACCTGCCCGAGGTCATCGACCTGCTCGGGCTGGTCGTCGGGGCCGGGAGACCGACCGTGTCGGCTGTGGCGGACATCTCTCCGCGGGTGGTGGAGCCGTTCCGATCGGAACTCGCCGCAGTGGCGAGGCGTGCCGGAGCCGGCGAGCCTTTCACTGAATCGGTGAGGAGGCTGCAACAGACCCTGGGCCCCAGCGTCTCAGCGGTCGTGCACGCCGTCACCGCGGCGGAGATCGATGGCACCCCGCTGGGGCCCGCCCTCGAGCGGGCCGCGGACGAGGCTCACCGCCGCCGGCGGGTGCGGGCCGAGGAGGCGGCCCGGCGGGTGCCGGTGCTCATGCTGTTCCCGCTCGTGTTCTGCATCCTTCCTGCCTTCTGCCTGCTGACCGTCGTCCCGGTGCTCGTCGGGACCGTCGCCGATCTGCGACTCCCGTCCTGAGGCCGAGCGGAGCCCCACTCCGGCCGGTCCCACTGATCCCATGACACCGAAGCCGTTCATGGCCTCCCGCAAACGGGTGGCTCGGCGAAAGGAGCGAACATGATCATGCGAACCTTGGCCGCGCTGAGCACGCGCTGCTTCCTGGCCCTGCACCGGCTCCCGGTCGGCGGTGCCCGACCCGGTCGGCGGTCCGGTGACCGGGGCCAGACCACGGCCGAGTACGCGCTGGTCATCGTCGGCGCCGCCGCGGTGGCCCTGCTGCTGCTGACCTGGACGACCGGCTCCGGCAAGATCGCTTCGCTGCTGGACAAGATGGTGGACACGGTCGCCAACATGGTCAATTGATCCGCCGCCCAGAGGCCGAGCGGGCAGGGGCGCGCCAATGGCCCAGAAGGAGCGAGGCCGTGGCCCGAGCGGCCCGTGAGCGCAGCGAACAGGAGCGGGCAACAGCACCTGGCCGCGCTCGCTCACGGCGGTCGGCGCGCCAGCTAGGGCAATCGACGGTGGAGTTCGCGCTGATGGTGCCATTCCTCGCGTTGATGCTCCTGACCGTCGTGCAGGTGGGGCTGCTTGTCCGCACCCGGGTTCTGGTAACCCACGCAGCCAGGGAGGCGGTGCGTGCCGCGGCCGTGGGAGAGGCCGACGGCGAGATTCGCTCGGCCGCGCTCGCCTCAGCCGACCTGGACCCTCGGCGTCTGCACGTGCTGGTCCATCGAGGTAGCGGCCGGGCCACCGTGGAGCTGAAGTACGTGGAGCCCACCGACGTTCCGGTGGTCGGACCGCTGGTGGGCGAGGCCGTGTTCGAGGCCCGGGCCACGATGCGCCTGGAGTAGTTGAGCGCCTCGCCGGTAGTCGTCGCCGGGCATCGTCATGCGAGCCGTCAGACGCATAGTCGGCTCCCTCAGCCGGTACCGTTCTGCACTGTGTCCGTGACGATTCGGTGCTCGGAACGGCCTCCGTGGACCGTTCTCAGCGTCGGTGGCGAGCTCGACGTGGTCGGTGCTCCCGACCTTCGCCAGGCCGTCGTCAAGACGGTGGCCGATGGCTGTCGCGGGCTGATACTGGACATCTCCGAGTTGGACTTCATCGACTCGTTCGGCATAGGCGCGGTCGTCGCTGCGCTGAAGCGGCTGCGCCAGCGCGGCGGCGAGTTGGCGCTGGTGTGTCCTTCACCTCGGATTCGCAGGGTGTTCGAGATCTGCGACCTTGATCGGATCATTGCGATCCACGACTCGATCGACGGCGCGGCCGGGTCACGGTCGGCGCCCGCGGCTGCAGCCTCGCTTCCGGTGACGTCATGAACGGATCCACGCATGACACCGTGGAGATCGAGATCCCTCCCCGGCCCGACTACGTGTCACTCGTCCGGGTGGTGGTGGCCGCCGCCGCGGAGCTGGAGCCGAGCTTGGAGGCGCCCCGGGTCGACGATCTTCGGGTGGCGGTGTCGGAGGCGACCACCAACGCGATCCAGGCCCACATCCGCTCGGGCTGCACACGGCCCGTGCAGGTCAGCTGCCAGCGATCCGGCCGGCGGGTGTCGGTGGTGGTGCGCGACGAGGGTCCTGGCTTCGACGCGGACGCCCTACTGGAGACGTCGCCCGCGGAGTCGCCGGTCCGTCTGGGCCGGGAGTCGGGGATGGGCATCTCCATCATCCGAGCACTCGCCGACGAGTTCCACATCCGCTCGAGCCCGCGCGGCACCGAGGCTTGCCTTATCCTCGACTCGCCCTAGCCCCACCGCTTACGAGACCTAGCACCGGCAGACCATCGCGATGGCCGCAACCCCAGGAGACCACTCCGAGACCCCTCCGCCGTCGCCGCTGACGTGGATCGGCAGCGATCGTCGGCTGGCCCGGCGGCTCGGCCGGCCGGTGCTGCGCTTTCTGCGCATAGAGGCCGCCAGCGGCCTGCTGATGCTGTTGGCCGCACTGGTCGCCCTCGTCTGGGCCAACTCGCCCTGGCGGGACTCGTACCTCGACCTGCTGCATACCGGCATCCGGTTCGAAATGGGCAGCGCGCTGGTGCTCGATGAGCCGCTGGAGGCGTGGATCAACGACGCCCTGATGGTGATCTTCTTCTTCGTTGTCGGCCTGGAGATCAAGCGCGAGCTGGTGGTGGGCGAGTTGCGCCGCCCCAGAGCGGCCGCGTTGCCGGCCATTGCCGCTCTGGGCGGCATGGTTGTGCCCGCGCTCATCTACTTCGCCTTCAATGCGGGCGGTGACGGAGCCGCCGGATGGGGGATCCCCATGGCGACCGACATCGCCTTCGCGGTCGGGGTTCTGTCGCTCATGGGCCGGCGGGTCTCGAACTCGCTGAAGATCTTCCTGCTGACGTTGGCGATCGTGGACGACATCGGCGCCATCGCGGTGATCGCAGTGTTCTACACCGACGACCTGTCGCTGGACTGGCTGCTGGTGGCCTTCCTGATCGTCGCCCTGCTGGTCTTCATGCGCCTGACCCGCGTCTGGTACACGCCCGCCTACCTGCTGGTGGGAGTGGTGCTGTGGCTAGCGGTGTTCGAGTCCGGGGTCCACGCCACCATCGCCGGGGTGATCCTCGGGGTCATCGCGCCGGCGCGGCCGCTCGTGAACGAGAGCACCTTCGACGGCATGGTGGTCAGGTGGTTCGAGGGTGGCTCGTTGAGTCCCCCGGCGGCGCGGCGGGCGTCCTTCGAGGTGCGCGAGCGCGTGTCGGTGGCCGACCGCCTCGCCGACCTGCTGCACCCCTGGACCAGCTTCGCGATCATTCCCGTCTTCGCGCTGGCCAACGCCGGGGTGGAGCTGTCGTCCGACTCCGTCGAGGCGGCGCTGAGTTCGCCGGTGACGATCGGCATCGTGCTGGGCCTGGTCATCGGCAAGCTGGTGGGCGTCGGATCGTTCACATGGCTGGCCGTGCGCCTCAGGTTGTGCGATCTGCCGCAGGGTGCCACATGGTCCAAGATTCTGGGCATAGGCGGCGTCGCCGGCATCGGCTTCACCGTGTCTCTGTTCATCACCAACCTGGCGTTCAGCTCCCCCGCCATCATCGACCAGGCGAAGATCGGGATCCTGGTCGCATCGACCATCGCGGCCCTCGTCGGTGCCGCTATCCTCCGCAGTTCTCGGCCGGCTGACACCGCCTCAGCGGCGCAGTAGCGTCGTGCCAGTTCGGCGGCGTGCCCGTCGAGACGTCTCCGCCGGTCCTCGACCGGTTTCCCAACCCTTGCCAACCGCTGCTTATCCTGTCCGAGTCCCAGTCTGGTGACGAGCGCCTGCTCGTCGGATCGGTTCCAAGTCCATGGCCAACGCCCTAGTCATCGTCGAGTCGCCTGCCAAGGCGAAGACGATCTCCGGTTATCTCGGCGACGGCTACGTCGTGGAGTCCTCCATCGGCCACATACGCGACCTGCCCAGCCGGGCGGCCGAGGTGCCCAAGGCCTACAAGTCCGAGCCGTGGGCCCGCCTCGGGATCGACGTCGAGAACGGCTTCAAGCCGCTGTACGTGGTCAACAGCGACAAGCGTGACCAGGTCCGCAAGCTGAAGAGCCTGCTGGCCGACGCCGATGAGCTGTACCTGGCCACCGACGAGGACCGCGAGGGCGAGGCCATCGCATGGCACCTGCTGGAGGTGCTCAACCCGCGCGTCCCGGTGAAGCGGATGGTGTTCCACGAGATCACCAGGCCGGCCATCTCCGCCGCGGTCGCCTCGCCCCGAGAGCTCGACCGCCGGCTGGTGGACGCCCAGGAGGCCCGCCGGATGCTCGACCGGCTCTACGGCTACGAGGTGTCGCCGGTCCTGTGGAAGAAGGTGATGCCCCAGCTGTCGGCCGGCCGGGTGCAGAGCGTGGCGGTGCGCATTGTGGTGGAGCGCGAGCGGGAGCGGATGAGCTTCGTCAGCGCCTCCTTCTGGGGGCTGACGGCCACGTTCTCTCCCCAACAGGAGCAAGGGCCGGAGTTCACGGCCACGCTGGCCTCGCTCGACGGCTCGCGCATCGCCACCGCGCGCGACTTCGGTCCCGACGGCCGCGTCACCCGCGACGGCCTCACCGTGCTCGACGAGGCCGGAGCCGCAACCCTGGTCGCAGGGCTGCAGGACTCGGACTTTGCCGTGAGGTCCCGCACTTCCAAGCCGTACCGCCGCCGCCCCGCGGCGCCGTTCATAACCTCCACACTTCAGCAGGAGGCGGCCCGCAAGCTGGGAATGTCCTCGGCGGCGGCCATGAGAGCGGCCCAGTCGCTGTACGAGAAGGGCTACATCACCTACATGCGGACCGACAGCACGTCGCTGTCGTCGGCCGCGGTGGCTGCCGCCCGCAAAGAGGTGGCCGGTCGCTACGGGCCGGATCGGCTCCCGGCTGAGCCGAGGACCTACGCCAGCAAGGTCAAGAACGCCCAGGAGGCCCACGAGGCCATCCGGCCCGCCGGGGAGGCTTTCACCGACCCCAAGACGGTGGCCCGGCACGTGCCCCAGCGCGAGGCCCGGCTGTACGAGCTGGTCTGGAAGCGGACGCTGGCCAGCCAGATGACCGACTGCACCGGCGAGACCGTGCAACTGCGAGTGGGCGCCCGCACCGCGGCGGGCACCGACGCCGAGTTCGCGGCCAGCGGCACGGTGATAACCCATACGGGCTTCCGCGAGGTGTACACCGAGGGCACCGACGCCGGCGAGGCGGGCGAGGCCACCGACGAGCGGCGCCTGCCGCCGCTCGATGAGGGCGACCCGGTCAGCCGCCGCGGGATGGAGGCTTCCGGGCACGAGACCCAGCCGCCGGCCCGCTACACGGAGGCGTCGCTTGTGCGGCGCCTCGAGCAACTCGGCGTGGGCCGGCCCTCGACCTACTCGTCGATCATGGGCACGATCACCGACAGGGGCTACGTGTGGAAGAAGGGATCGGCTCTGGTGCCGTCGTTCATCGCGTTCTCGGTGGTGAACCTGCTGGAACGCCACTTCCCCAGGCTGGTCGACTACGCCTTCACCGCCGAGATGGAGGACGACCTCGACCGCATCGCAGCCGGTGCCGAGCAGCAGGTGCCGTGGCTTCAGCGGTTCTATTTCGGCGGTTCCGACGATCCGGGCCTCAAGGAGAAGGTGTCCAGCCGTTTGGGCGACATCGACGCCCGCTCGGTGAACTCGATCCGGCTGGGTGTCGACGACGACGGGGTGGACGTCGAGGTCCGCGTCGGGCGTTACGGCCCCAGCGTGCGCCGGGGCGAGGACTCGGCCTCGGTGCCCGATGGCACCACTCCCGACGAGCTCACCGTCGACCGGGTGCTGGAACTGCTGGCCGCCGGGCGCGACGAGCGGGCACTGGGCACGGATCCCGAGACCGGGCTGTCCGTCGTGGCCAAGTCGGGCCGTTACGGACCTTACGTGCAGCTCGGACTGGTCGACGAGGTCCCCGACAAGCCCAAGTTCGCATCGCTGTTCAAGACGATGGAGTTGGAGACGGTCACTCTGGATCAGGCGCTGATGCTGCTGTCGCTTCCCCGCACGGTGGGGGCCGATCCGGCCGACGGGGTGGAGATAACCGTGCAGAACGGCCGCTACGGGCCCTTCGTGCGCAAGGGTTCCGAGAGTCGCAGCCTGGCCGGCGAGGACCAGCTGTTCACGGTCAGCCTCGAGGAGTGCCTGGCCTTGCTGTCCCAGCCGAAGAGCCGCGGCCGCTCTGCAGCGCCGGCCGCACCCCTGAGGGAGCTGGGGGAGGATCCGGTCACGGGCCGGGCCGTCGTGGTCAAGGACGGGCGCTACGGCCACTACGTCACCGACGGGGAGGTCAACGCATCCCTGCGCTCCGGAGACACGGTGGAGGCACTCACCCTCGACCGGGCCTGCGACCTGCTGGCCGAGAAGCGGGCCAAGGGTCCCGCCAAGAAGCGCCCCGCTCGCCGCAAGCCGGCCCGCAAGCGAAGCTGATCCCGGCCGCGGGTTACCTGGGTTCGCAAGCCGCCGGAAGGCCGCGACGCCTAGCCTCGGGGCCGTGGATGAAGCAGCCCCCCACTCCTCGGCCGGCATCCGGCTCGACGATGCGGTCGAGGCGGCCCGCCCGTCGGGCCGACTTCAGCGGGTCTTCGGCACACCGGCCTTCTTCCGGCTGTGGATCGCGCAGGTCGTGTCGGCCTTCGGCGACTGGCTCGGTTTCTTCGCCACGATCGCCCTGGCGGGCCAACTCGCCCCGGAGGGGTCTGAGAGCACCGCCATAGCCCTGGTGCTGATCCCTCGTGTCGTGCCGGGCTTCTTCCTGGCCACCGCGGTGGGTGTGATCGTCGATCGGCTCAACCGCAAACGGGTGATGGTGGCCTGCGACGTAGGCCGGGCGCTGGTGCTGGTGGCGTTGCCGTTCGTCGACACGCTCATCGGGCTCATAGTGGCCAGCTTCCTGCTTGAACTCCTGACCATCATGTGGCAGCCCGCCAAGGAGGCGACGGTCCCCAACCTCGTGCCCCGAGACAAGCTCACCGCGGCCAATTCGCTCAACGTGACCGCGGCCTACGGCATGTTCCCGGTGGCTGCCGGGGCGGCTGCGCTGCTGGCCAAGGCCGCCGAGGCGATGCCGGACGAGGGATGGGTGACGAACCTGCGGCTCAACGAGGAGGGGCTGGCCTTCTACGTGGACGCCCTGACGTTCCTCGTTACCGCCCTCATCATCTGGCGCATCGCCATTCCCGAGCGCACCCGCGACGAGCGCCGGGCGACGGAGCGGGGCAACCTCGACCTCGGCGGAGCCGTCCGCGAGCTCCGGGAGGGCTGGCGCCTGGTGGGGAGAAACCCGATCGTGCGGTCGGTGAACGTCGGGCTGGCCACCGCGGTGATGGGCGCGGGGATCGTGATAGTGCTGGGCTCGCAGTTCGTCGACGCGGTGATCGTCGGGCGAGAGGCCGACTTCCATGCCGTGCTGTTCTCGCTCGGTGTCGGCATGGCCGTGGGCGTGGCCTCGGCCTCTGCGCTGCAGAATCGCATAAACCGGACCCACGGGTTCACATCGGCACTCATGGGCGCGGGTGTGTTGCTGCTGGCCGCAGCGTCGGTGGACCGGCTGTCGCTGATGATCCCGCTGGTGGTAATGCTCGGGATGCTGGCCGGACCGTCCTACGTGCTCGGGTTCACGCTGTTGCACGAGAACGTGGCCAACGAGATCCGGGGCCGGGTGTTCGCTGCGCTGCTGGTGCTGGTGCGGCTGTGCTTCCTGATCGCGATGGTCGTCGGGGGCGTTCTGGCCGATCTGCTCGACAACCTGTCGGAGCGCTGGTGGGACGGGGCCATCTCGGTGCTGGGAGCCGAGGTCGAGCTGCCCGGCGTGCGGCTGACGATGTGGCTGGCCGGGGTGATAATCGTGGTCGCCGGCGGTCTCGCCAGCTTGAGCCTCCGCTCGGGCGCGCGCCGCGAGGCAGTCGAGGCGCCCGATGAGCCGGCAGCTGAGCCTTCGGAGGGGTCGCAGCAGTGAGCGGCCGGCTGATCGCGGTCGAGGGTGTGGACGCGTCGGGAAAGTCCACCCAGGCCCGGATGCTCGCCGATTCGCTGGGAGCGGAGTGCACGTTCCAATTCGGTGCCACTGATGTGGGAAGAGTCATCAGGGACGTTCTGCTCGACCCGGCCAACGAGTCGGTCGACGACCGCACCGAGGCGCTGCTGATCATCGCCGACAAGGCTCAGCACGTGGCCGAGATCGTCGGGCCGGCGCTGGAGTCGGGCCGCGACGTGGTGACCGACCGCTTCACTGCATCGACGCTCGCCTACCAGGGCTACGGGCGGGGGCTCGACCTCGACGAGTTGGAGGCGATGATGCGCTTCGCCACCGGGGGGCTCGAGCCGGACCTGAACGTGCTGATGGACCTGCCGCCCGAGCAGGCTCGGCGACGGCTGGGGTCTTCGGTGGATCGATTCGAGGGGCAGGGCCGGGAGTTCCTGGAGCGGGTTCGCGACGGCTTCCTCGCTCTGGCCACCGCCGACCCCCAGCGTTGGGCGGTGGTGGACGCAGCCGGAACCACCGACGAGGTAGCAGCCCGGATCCTGACCGCGGTGCGCGATCAACTCGGCGGCGTTGGATGACTCTCCTGGAAGCTGCTGTGGAGACGGCTCCGATCGATCCGTGGTCGCTGGTGGTGGGCCAGCCGCGGGCGGTGGCCTCGCTGGCGTCGGCGGTGGGATCGCCGGTGCACGCCTACCTGCTGGTGGGGCCCCGCGGCTCGGGCAAGAGGACCGCCGCGGCCGCGTTCGCGGGAGAGTTGATCGCGGCCGCCGACGAGCGGGCGGGCACCGAGCCGGAACGGGCGGAGCGGCATCGCCGGCTGGCCGCCCGCGAGGAGCATCCCGACATCTTCGTGCTCAGCCCGACGGGCAACAGCCTGCGCCGGGAGGAGGAGGTGTCGCAGCTCATCGTGGAGGCGAGCCGCACGCCGGTCGAGGGCACCCGCAAGGTGCTGGTCGTGGATCGGTTCCACACCGCCACGCCGGCCGCGGCCGCGGCCTTGCTCAAGCCGGTGGAGGAGCCCGCGGCATCGGTGGTGTGGGTGCTGCTGGCCGAGCAGGTGCTGCCCGAGCACGTGACCATCGCCTCACGCTGCAATCAGGTGGATTTCGGTCCAGTACCCGACGACGCGGTCGCGGCAGCGCTGGTGTCCGAGGGCTTGGCCGAGGCTGATCGGGCCCCTCTGGTGGCGGCCGCGGCCGCGGGCAACCTTCACCGGGCCCGGGTCCTGGCCGCCGACAAGCGAGTAGCGGCCCGTCGGGAGGCGTGGTGGGGGGCTCCGGACCGCCTCGACGGCACCGGGGCCACGGTCGCTCTGCTGGTGGCAGAGTTGAGGGAGATGATCGACGAGGCCGGCGCCGCGCTCACCGAGCGGCACCGGGCCGAGATGGCGGCTCTGGACGAGCGGGAGGCCCGGTTCGGCACCCGGGGCTCGGGTCGCCGCGACATCGAGGCCCAACACAAACGCGAGCACCGCCAGTTCCGCACCGACGAGATCCGCTTCGGCTTGGCCACCGTCGGCGCCCGGTACCGGGAGCAGATCGCAGCGGAGCCGCACGATCCGGCTCTGGACCGCAGGGCCATGAGGGCCATAGACCGGCTCCGGGCCACCGCCGAGAGCCTGATCCGCTCCCCGAACGAAGCCCTGACCCTCCAAGCGCTCTTCCTGGACCTCCCATCGACGCCGTGAGACCGTCCAAACGCCCTTAACCGCTAGCCTGAGCGGGCGCTTCGCGGGCCTGCCTGCCGGGCGCGCAGGCCCGAATAGCTCAGTCGGTAGAGCGACGCTCTCGTAAAGCGTAGGTCAGGGGTTCAAATCCCCTTTCGGGCTCCCTCACTCCCGGTATCGGAGAGGCGGCCTGTGGCCGACCAGGCAACCTTCGCGGACGACGCCCTGCCTCTGATGCCGTCGCTCTACTCGGCGGCGCTCCGGTTGACCCGCAACCGCGCCGACGCCGAGGACCTGGTCTCGGAGGCCTACCTGCGGGCCTACCGGTCCTACGGCACGTTCACCGCGGGGACCCACCTCAAGGCCTGGATGTACCGCATCCTCACCAACGCCTACATCACCGAGTACCGGCGCCGGCAGCGCCGGCCCACCGAGACCGACCTGGGCGACGTGGAGAACCTCTACCTCTATCGCCGCCTCGGCGGCGACACCGGCGCACGGCTCAGTCGCAGCGTCGAGGACGACCTTGCCGGCCTGTTCGCGGACCACGAGGTCATCCAGGCGGTGGAGGACCTCCCGGACTATTACCGGCTTCCTGTGCTGCTCGCCGACGTGGAGGGCTTCTCCTACACCGAGATCGCCGAGATCCTCGACGTCCCCATCGGCACGGTGATGAGCCGCCTGCACCGGGGAAGAAAACAGCTCCACAAGCGGTTGTACGACTTCGCCGTCCGCAACCGGCTCCTCCCCGACGCCGGTGACCTCCCCGCTGACCGCGCCGCCGATCCGCACCCGGGCGACACCCCGGGCCGAGACCAGGACCACAGGAGCTGAGCCGTGGCTCATGAATGCGACGACATCTGCCGAGACCTTCACCTCTATCTCGACGGAGAGGCGACGGTTTCGACCCGCACGGTGATCTCGGTGCACCTCGACGAGTGCCCGTCGTGCGCCCACGTCTTCAGCTTCGAGTCCCAGGTCCGGCTGGTGGTGGCCCGCTGCTGCGCGGAGCCCGTCCCGGACTCGCTGCGAGTGCGCGTCCTGCGAGCCATCTACACTGCGGACCCATGACCATCGCTGGAGTCGTTTGGCACTTCTGGATCGCCGTCCCGCTGGCCGTGGCGGGCATCGTGTCGATCGTGGCGACGATCGCCGGCTATCTCCAGAAGGTCACCTACAAGCGATACCCGAGGGACTGAGTCGCGCCGCATGGGCGCCGCAGCCGGCGATCCCGGCGATCCCGCCGGAGACTCCGCCGAAATCGCAAGGCTGGTCGAGTCCGCCGACCACGACGGATCCGCTGAGCCCGAAGACCCGTCGGATCCCATCGACTGGGACATGGCCCGCCGGGTGGCCCTGCGGACCGCGAGGCGTGAGCCCTACGCCGCGCCGCGCTGGCGAGACGGCCTGGCCGAGGACTTCTTCGAGTGCACCCAGCGGGCCGAGGAGCTGGTGACCGACTGCACGGGCCTGCGGTCGAAGGCCGGCCCGGCCCGCGGAAGGGTCACCGACCGCGCCGGCTGGGTCGACGCCAACCTGGCCTCGTTCCAGCGACTGCTGCGTCCTCTCACCGACAAGCTCGGCTCGAGTTCCGACGGGGTGATGGCCCCCATCACCCGGCGGGTGGCCGGCGCCGAGCTCGGAGTGATGCTGGGGTGGATGTCCACCCGGGTGCTGGGCCAGTACGACCTGCTCGTGATCGAGGACGAGAAGCCCGAGGAACAGGACATCGTGTACTACGTGGCCCCCAACGTGGTGGCGCTGGAGAACCGCTACGCGTTCGACGCCGGCCAGTTCCGGCTCTGGCTGGCGCTCCACGAGGTCACCCACCGGGCCCAGTTCACCGGTGTGGACTGGATGCGCCCCCATTTCATCGGCCTGGTCGAGTCGGTGCTCGACTCGGTGGAGCCCGATCCCAAGCGGATCGCGGAAGCCGCTCGCCGGGTGCTGGAGGCCCGCCGCAGGGGCGAGGATCCCTTGGCTGCGGGCGGCGTGATGGCGCTGTTCGCCTCGGAGGCCCAGGTCGAGACGTTGGAGAGGCTGGCCGGGCTGATGAGCCTGCTGGAGGGCCACGGCGACGTGACCATGGACCGGGCGGGCGACGGTCTGGTCCCATCCGCGCCCCGCTTCGGCCGGGTCATGCGCAACCGCCGCAAGTCGGCGCGGGGCTTCAACAAGGTGTTCCAGCGGCTGATCGGCCTCGACGCCAAGATCAAGCAGTACGCCGAGGGGGAGCAGTTCATCGAGGCCGTCGAGGAGGCCGGCGGCACGGCCCTGCTCGACCGGGTGTGGGAAGGTCCCGAGAACGTCCCCGGCATCGCCGAGATCCGCAGCCCCGACGACTGGATCGCCCGTATGGGCGCAGCGGCCTGAGGAGGCCGAGCGGAGGGGTCGCAATCGGTGGACGAACTCGGTGAGATGCACGTCGACGCGCTGCTGGCCCGCTGTCACTTTCCGGTGCCCGGAACCGCGGTCGCCTGCGGACTCTCCGGCGGTCCCGACTCGTCGGCCCTGGTGGCGCTAGCGAGCGAGGCGGGGCTCGAGGTCACCGCCTGGCACGTGGATCACGGCCTGCGCCCCTCGTCGGGCGACGAAGCCGAGGCGGCGCGGGCCATGGCGGCCCGGCTGGGAGCCGGCTTCGAGCTGCGCCGGGTGTGCGTGGAGCCAGGCCCCGATCTCGAAGCCCGGGCCCGCGACGCCCGCTACGGGGCCCTGCCCCCGGGCGTCCTGGTGGGCCACACCGCCGACGACCGGGCCGAGACCGTGCTGTTCAACATCGGCCGGGGCGCGGGGCTCGCCGGCGCGGCGGCCCGCCATGCCGGGGTCCGCCGTCCCCTGCTCGGACTGCGCCGCTTCGAGACCCAGGCCGTGTGCGAGCTGCTCGGCCTCCCGACAGTGAGCGATCCCATGAACGACGATCCCGCCTTCGCCAGGGTCGTGATCCGCAACGACGTGATGCCGGCGCTGGCCAGGGCGCTCGGGCGTGATCCCGTGCCGCTCCTCAACCGGCACGCCGACCTGTCCTCGCAGGCACTGGAGGTCATCGCCGACCTTGCGGCCGGCCTCGATGCGTCCAGCGCGGCCGAGCTGGCCGCGGCCCCCCGGGCGATTGCGGCCGAGGCGCTGAGGGCATGGATCTCCGAGACTGTGGGCCTGCCCCCATCGGCCGCCTCGATCGACCGTGTACTCGGCGTTGCCGAGGGCCGCAGCGTGGCCACCGAGATCACCGGCGGCCATCGGGTGGCCCGCACCGCCGGCCGGCTTCGCATCGAGACCCGACTCCAGTAATCGCTGCCACAGGGCGGCAGAGGCCCCGTCGGGGCCCGGTATGGTGCCAGGGTGGGTTCGCCGCCGGATCAGCCCGCGGCACGTTTGCCGCTGCCGCCGGGGTCGGTCGGACGCGCCATCATCACCACCAAGCAGTTGCGTGCTCGCGTGGCCGAGATCGGCGCTGAGATCACGGCCGACTACCAGGGCCGGCCGCCGCTGCTGGTCGGTGTTCTCAAGGGCGCCTTCGTGTTCATGAGCGACCTCGCCCGGGCCATCGACCTGCCCGTCGAGTTCGACTTCATGGCGGTGTCGTCGTACGGCTACAGCACCGAGTCCAGCGGCGTCGTCCGAATCATCAAGGACCTCGAGACCGATGTGCGCGGCCGCCATGTGGTGCTGGTGGAGGACATCATCGACTCCGGTCTCACCACCGGCTACCTGGCGGAGCTGCTGCGGGCCCGGGGACCGGCCAGCTTCGAGATCTGCGCCCTGCTGGTGCGTGAGGATGCCCGGTCCGACGGCATCCGCTACGTCGGGTTCCCGGTCCCGGCCGACTGGCTGGTCGGGTACGGGCTGGACGTGGCCGAGCGCTACCGCGAGCTGCCGTCGGTGCATCTCTTCGACGTGGACTCCTCGTGAGCAGCAAGTGGTCCGAGGGCATCGAGCCCCGCGGGTTCCGCTGGATCATCACCGAGCGGTTCGGCGTGTGCGAGCGGCCCGGCGGATACGGAGCCGGGCACCGGCGCGTGCGGCGCCTCGAGGAGATCATCTGGCTGCGGCGCAACGAGATCAGTCTGATCATCAGCCTCACGGCCATCCCCTACAACCTGCGCGACTATCACGAGCAGGGTCTGGCCTATGTGCACCTGCCGCTGTCGGGCGCCGGCGACTCCCGACGCCTCGGGGAGATACTGCGCACCGTTCACGAGTACGTCGCCAGCGAGCGTGTCGTTCTTCACCACGACTCGATCGGGGACCGGTTGTCGGGGGTCGTGGCGGGCTACCTGCTGTGGTCGGGCCTGGTCGACAGCGGCCCCGAGGCCATCACTATCGCCGAGCAGCTCCTCGAGCGCGAGCTGGGCCCCACGGCTCGCGGGCTAGTAGCCATGGCGGGGAAGCTCAGGTCGTCGCCATGAGCCCGGCAGACGCCCCCCACACCGCGGCGAGGCGGGCCTTCGTGGCGCTGGGATCCAACCTGGGCGACCGGATGGCCTACCTGCGGGACGCGGTGGGCGGCTTCGACGATGTGGACGCGGTGTCCGACGTGTACGAGACCAAGCCGGTGGGCGGACCCGAGCAGGGCCCGTACCTCAACATGGTTGTGCGGTTCCGGACATCGGCGAGCCCCCGGGAGCTGCTCCGGCGATGCCGGGAGTCGGAACTGGCGGCCGGCCGGCTGCGAGTTGTGCGCTGGGGGCCCCGAACCCTCGACGCGGACGTGCTGTGGATCGACGGCGAGCAGGTGGACGAACCCGATCTGGTGATACCCCATCCCCGCATGCACGAGCGGGACTTCGTGCTCGTGCCCCTGGCCGACGTGGGCGCCGACCTGCTGCCTTACGGCTACGACCCCCGGTCCTGCGACGGCGTGGTCGGCCTCGGTCCGCTGCGCCTCCAGTGATGCGGTCGGTCCGCATAATCGGCGGCGGGCGGGCCGGTGGAGCCATGGCGGCCGCGCTGGCTGCGGTCGGCTGGCAGGTGCGCCCCGTCCTCGGTCGGGCTGCGCCGCCGGACGAGGTGGCGGCGGCGGCGGCCGATGTCGACTTGGTGCTCATCGCCACACCCGACGCGGCGGTGGCCGAGGTGGCCGCCGCAGTGGAGCCGTCAGCGACCGCTGCGGTCGCCCACCTGGCCGGGTCGCTGGGCCTCGACGCGGTGGCCCCGCACCCTCGGGCGGCGGCCCTGCACCCGCTGGTGGCGATGCCGGATGCCGCCGTCGGCGCCCGGCGCCTGCTGGCGGGCTGCTGGTTCGCGGTCGCGGGCGACCGGATCGTTCGCCAGGTGGTCGCCGACCTCGGCGGGCGGGCCTTCGAGGTGGCCGACGGCGATCGAGCCGCCTACCACGCGGCTGCGGTCGTCGCCTCCAACCATCTTGTGGCCCTGCTGGGCCAGGCCGAGCGGATCGGCGAGCAGGCCGGGGTTCGGTTGGCCGCCCTCCTCGACCTGGTTCGGGCCACCGTCGACAACGTCGAGGAGCTGGGTCCGGCTGCGGCGCTGACCGGTCCCGCGGCCCGAGGCGATGATGCCACCGTCGAGCGCCACCTCGGTGCCATATCGCCCGCTGAACACCCTGCCTACCGGGCTCTGGCCGACGAGGCCCGCCGACTGGCCGGCCGTGCCGAGCTGCCATGACCGGACCTGCGAGTCACCCCGTCACCGAGGACACGATCCGCGGCCTGCGCGCCCGCCTGGACGAGGCCCGCGTCGGCGGGCAGCGGGTGGGACTGGTGCCCACCATGGGGTTCCTGCACGCGGGCCACCGCTCGCTGATCGAGGCGGCCCGGGCCCGCAACGACACCGTGGTGGTGTCGATCTTCGTCAACCCGCTGCAGTTCAACCCCGGCGAGGACTTCGACGCCTATCCCCGCGACCTCGACCGGGACCTGGGCGTATGCGCCGCCGCGGGCGCCGACATCGTGTTCGCGCCCGGCCAGTGCGAGATGTATCCCGAGCCGACGGCCACCACCGTGCGGGTCGGGCCGCTCGCGGATGTGCTGTGCGGCGCCTCCCGGCCCGGCCATTTCGACGGTGTGGCCACCGTGGTGGCCAAGCTCTTCGCCATCGTGGGGGAGTGCTCCGCCTTCTTCGGGGAGAAGGACTTCCAGCAGCTGGCGATCGTGACGCGGATGGCCGCCGACCTGTCTCTGCCGGTGCGGGTGGTGGGCTGCGCCACCGTGCGTGAGCCGGACGGGCTGGCCCTTTCCAGCCGCAACGCCTACCTCAGCGAGCTGGAGCGGTCCCAGGCCCCGGTGCTGAGGCGGGCCCTGCGGTCGGGAGCGGACCTGGTGGAGGCGGGCGAGACCGACCCGGCTGCGGTCGAGGCCCACATGGCCGCGGTGATCGCCGCCGCGCCGCTGGCCGAGATCGACTACACCGCGGCGGTGTCGCCGGCCACGCTCACCGCCCCGGAGCGGTTGCAGGGCAACGTGCGGCTGCTGGCGGCGGCCCGGTTCGGGCGGGCCCGGCTGATCGACAACCTGGGCTGCCGGGCCGGCTGACCGCTGCGGAACTTCAATGAGTTGACCACCTCTGTGGTGGTGAAGTGATTGAAGTTCCAGAGGCGGGCCGATCCGCCGTATCCTGCGGCGGTGCTGCTAACTATCGACGTCGGCAACACTCAGACCGTCGTCGGCGTGTACGACCCCGGCGCGGTCCACGGCTCGGGCGCGGCCGACGGGCTCGCCGACCACTGGAGGCTCTCGACCGACCCGCAGCGCACCGCCGACGAGCTCGGCGTGGCGATCCGGTCGCTGCTCAGCACGATCGGGCTCGACTTCGACAGCGACGTCGAGGGAGTGTCCATCTGCTCGGGGGTTCCCCGCCTGCTCGCGGGCCTGCGGGAGATGGTGCGCCGCCAGCTCGGCTTCCATCCTGTGGTGGTCGGCCCGGGAACCAAGACCGGCATGCCGATCCACTACGACAACCCCAAGGAAGTGGGCGCCGACCGGATCGCCAACGCGGTGGCGGCCTACGACCTCTACGGCGGGCCGACCGTGGTGGTGGACTTCGGCACCGGCAACAACTTCGACGTGATCTCCGCTGACGGAGCCTTCCTGGGCGGGGCTATCGCGCCCGGAATCGAGATCAGCCTCGACGCGCTGTTCGGACGGGCCGCGGCCCTGGGCGCAGTCGAGCTGGTCGAGCCCCGCAGCGTGATCGGCAAGACGACGGTCGAGTCGATCCAGTCCGGCGCCCTGTACGGCTTCACGGGCATGATCGACGGTATGAATGCCCGCTTCCTGGCCGAGCTGGGCGAGGCGAACGTCGTCGCGACCGGGGGCCTCGCCCATGTGATAGCGCCGATCTCAGAGACGATCGATCATGTCGAGCCGTTCCTGACCCTGCACGGGCTGCGCATCGTCCACGAGCGCAACCAGGATCGATGAGCGACGACCGATGAGCACGGCGGCGCGGCGATGAGCGACGACACCCCGCCGCCTCCCCGGGAAGAGGCCGACCCGGTGGACGCCCCCGACGACGTCCCGTACCGTTTCGACCGGAGCCACGCCGTCGGCGACATTGTGGAGGCCTTCGAGGGCATCGAGGCCGGCGTCGAGACCGAGACCGTCGTTTCGGTGGCCGGACGGCTCATGCTGCGCCGCGACCAGGGTCGGCTCGCCTTCGGGACGCTGCAGGACGCCACCGGGCGCATCCAGCTGTTCGCCACCGCGGCGGCCTCCCCGGAATTCGAGCGGTTCACGGCTCTGTCCATCGGGGACTGGATCGGCGTGCGGGGCGCGGTCATGGCGACCCGGCGCGGCGAGCTGTCGGTGAGGGTCGACGACTGGACGCTGCTGGCCCGGGCCCGGCGGCCGTTCCCAGACAAGTGGCACGGCCTCACCGACCCCGACACCCGCTACCGGCAGCGCTACGTGGACCTGTGGGTGAGTGACGAGGCCCGGGACGCCTTCGCCCGCCGCTCGCAGATCGTGGCCGCGTTGAGGCGGCGCCTTGAGGCCCAGGGCTTCGTGGAGGTGGAGACGCCCGTGCTCCACCCGATCCCGGGCGGCGCCGCGGCCCGGCCCTTCGTGACCCGCCACGAGGCCCTCAGCGCCGATCTCTACCTGCGGGTGGCGCCCGAGCTGTACCTCAAGCGGCTCGTGGTGGGAGGCATGGAGCGGGTGTACGAGATCGGCCGGGTGTTCCGCAACGAGGGGATCTCGACCCGCCACAACCCCGAGTTCACGATGCTGGAGCTGTACTGGGCCTACGCCGACCACACCGACATCATGGACCTCACCGAGCACCTCGTGGCCGGAGTGGCCGACGACGTGTGCGGTTCGACCACGGTGGTCTACGACGGCCAGAGCGTGGATCTGGCGCCGCCGTGGCGGCGGGCCACCATGGAGGAGGTCATCGCCGAGCACTCCGGCCTCGAGGTGAGCCTCGACGCAGGTGCCGCCGAGCTGGCGGCCCGCTGCGACAGCCTGGGCATCGAGACCGAGGCCGGCTGGGGTCCGGGCAAGCTGCTGCTGGAGATCTATGAGAAGGCGGCCGAGCCGAACCTGTGGGGGCCGGTGTTCGTGACCGACTACCCCGCGGAGGTGTCGCCGCTGTCGCGCCGGCACCGAAGCCGGCCCGGCTACGCCGAGCGCTTCGAGGCGATCGTGGCCGGCCGGGAGCTGTGCAACGCGTTCTCCGAGCTCGTCGATCCCGCCGAGCAGAGAACCCGCTTCGAGGCCCAGGCCGCGCTGCGGGCCGCGGGCGACGACGAGGCCATGGCGGTGGACGAGGACTACCTGAGGTCCCTGGAGTACGGGCTTCCCCCCACCGGCGGCCTCGGGATCGGCGTGGACCGCCTGGTGATGCTGCTCACCGACACCCAGGCCATCCGCGACGCGGTCCTGTTCCCGACCCTGCGCCCCGCCCCCGGGATCTGACGGGAGCAAGTGCGCTGATCGAGACTACTGGCCGGCTTCGTTCTGGTCGGTGTCGGGACCGCGGATGTTCAGGTGGCCCTCGATCCGGGCCCGCAGCACCCTTGGCGACAACCGCGCCCACAGGCTCAGCCCCGACTCTTCTGGGGCAGGCAGCGCTTCATGCGCGACCCCGGCCGGCCCCGTCTCAAGCTTCCCCGCCGCCAGCACTGCCTCTACTGCCGCCGATGTTCTCAGAGCCATCTCGATCCGTGAGTTGTCCCCGATCGTACGCGTCAGTTCGGTCGCCGCGAGGCGTGTGATCTCAACACCCGCTTCAACAATGAGTGGCCCCAACCGTGCAGGAGCCCCACTACCAGGTTCCGGTCCAACCGATGTGTAATCGCCAGACATGCTCCACATGCTCACGTCGGAGTATGGATCGGTCTCATCGCTGACAGTGTTGTGCACCAATGCCGCCAGGCTCTCCTCAACCGCGATTCGTGCAGTTCCCTCGAGCTCTCCAACGAGGGTGTGGATCTTGTGGGTCCACGCGGGCGACGTCCCCCCCGCCGCTACTAGCGCCTTGATGCCCGTCTCCACCGCGAGAGCGCCTAGGCGACACACCTCCACCATCCGACGCTCCCACCGGATCACAGCTTCCTCTTGCCCTCCGCGCTCCATAGCGGCCATTTCGAGTTCCGTCGGATCAGCGTTCTTGGGCACGCCTTCAAGAGCCTTGTCCGCCTCTTCGAGCCGGTCCAAGGCCTCCTTCTCGTTGCTGTCTGGCAAACCGATCTCCTTGTCCCATCTGACGTCTACAGGCTTGCGGTCAAACAGCACCGCAGCATGGCGTGCTATCCGAGCCTCAAACGACGCTGACACCTCTTGGCTCCGCCACCGCCATTCCGGCCAATCTGTGACATAGACCTCCACTCTGCGTTCCACGACCTTCTCAGCCACGCCGATCAATCGCAACTGCAGGCTCAGACGGTCCACATAGTCGATGTCGTCGAACACCGCCACCAGGTCGATATCGCTCTCGAGGCGTGCTTCTCCCCGCGCGACGGACCCGAAAAGCAGCACCCTGGCAACTCCCGCCGCACCAAGCGCCTCTGCGACTGCTTCTGCTTCCGCCCTCGTGGGCGCCATCAACGCTTGCAATGCCATAGACACACGCTAGCGCCAGCGAACACCCCGCTCGATTCTCCATCTGACGCCGCAAGGAGACCGTCCACCAACAATCGCAGCGGCGAGGGCGTCGTTGCCGAGCCGCACGACGTGGAACGGGTCCGCGACCTGCTTCGCGTGCGGCAGCACCGCATCGAACGCGGCCCGGTACGGGCCTGAGAGGTCCAGCACCGCCCAGCGGATCCCGGCCAGCAGCTGCGGGGCCGCCGCCGCAGCCACCGCGCCGCCCGAACGCCGGCAGGTCCACCAGCACCACCGGCCGCTCGCCGTTGGACCACAGCGGCCCGCCACAACCGTCGCAGTCCGGTCTCGGCGCCCGCCGGCGGATATGCACCCGCAGCGGCGCGCCCGCCTCGTCGTCGACGCCGAGCACCTCGACATCGCCCAGTCCCACCAACAGCTCACACACGCGCATAGGGTCGCACTCCACAGGGATCCTCCAGATTCTCGGCTGCCTGTCAGCGCCGATTCTGGGGGATCCCTCGCGTTCAGCAGCGGAGCCTCACAACTGCTACTCCACCCTCAGTGCGAAGCGCCGGATTACCAGAGTCATGAGGGTCGCATTATCCGGCTTGAAGAGTTCCGCCAACATCACGAGAGGACACACGATGACCATGTGGCCACGAAGGCGTGGGTCTACACGGTGGTGCTGTCTGTGATCATCGCGCCGTTGGTGACTGCGGGCGTCGCACTATTGAGGAGCATTCGGGTCTTCGCCGTAGCGAGGTGAGGTGCTGCGCACCCCGTGCCGTCTGGGACGCGAAGTCGGCGCTGTCTACCGCCGCGTCGGCGTCGTAGGCCGAAGCGACGAGTGCGACAAGCTCTGCAGGCTTTGTGATGGCGAGATCGTGGGCGAGGTGGATCGCGTCGTTGAGGTCATGGTCTCGCCCGGCGTGGAGCTTCATGGCGAGCAATAGTTCCGCGAAGGCTCGATCATGTGGAGTAGAGGTTCTTCATTGAGAAGTAGACCCGGTGGTGCCGGCATGCCTTGGGGGCGGAGGCACGCATGTCTTGCCCGTATGGTGTGGTGAGATCGACAGAACTGACGAGGGCCACGTCTCCGGAGGCGACGGCTGCGGTGACCCAGTCGGGCAACGGGTGGGCGTCGCGTTCACAGAGGGCGTGCACCACTGCTGCTATCTTCGCGGCTGTCTCGGTGTCGGTGCCTGCCGGCAGCCCGCCTGCGAGCATGCGGGCCCGTGATTCCGGCTGGTTGTTCCAGTCCTTGATGAGCTGTATGACCGGCAAGTAGCCGGCGCCGCGGCCAGGGGTGGCCATCTCTGCGGGGAGCTCGCCTACCACCACATAGCGGCGGGCCGACAACTGGCCCGTCCGTGGGGCACCGCGGTGGGAGACGTCAGAGCTTGTATCGGTCATCAGGGGTGATTCTAGTTGCCGCCGCCGCTGAGGTTCGGAATTGCCGCACATAATAGCCGGTTATCTGCGATAGTTGGTGAATGGGGCCCATATCCTCAAGGCGAAGCGCAACGGGTTAGACTTGTCATTGTGAGCTGGACCGATTCACGCCAAACGGCAGCCATGACCTCCGCGGAGGCAGCTGAGGAAATGGCCGACCCGCGGTGGCGGCACCAGGACAGGCCATTGGTGCAGTTTGTGATGGAGTGGCACCGTTGGCCTGAGCAGAGAGAGCGCATGATCGAACAGCCTCCCAGCAGCACCGACGCGCTGGTAATGGCGAAGGTTGCGGCAGTGGTACACGCGCTGTGCGACGAGGCAACAATGAAGGCGCCGGCGTGGGTGCAGGGTCATCGGGTTGAGCCAGCCATTGCGCTCTTTGGCGTTGGGCTCTCTGGAAGATATGGCGAACAGCTAAAGAAGAATGGACCGCGCGCGTGCCAAGAGCATGGAGTGTGGTTCGACTACGCACTTGTGTACAACGATTGACGAAGAGCGATGAGCGGGCGAAGCGACAAGTTCCTTGATGTGAACCGGCTGCGCAGGTTGTTCCGTCTGCTTGATGACGAACTCTGGCAAATGGGACGGCGGGAGCCTTTCAAGGTGCTGGTCGCGGGCGGGGCGGCACTCGCGTTCAAGTGGAGCCAGCGAGGCACCTACGACGTGGACTTGGTCCACGGCCGGTTTCCGGCAGATGTGCGGCGGGCAGTGGTGACAATCGCTGAGCGCGAAACGCTCGAATGGAACTGGATGAACAATGGAGGGCTCGTCGGTGAGCCGTTGCTGGAACCGCAGCCAATGCCGTTGTACAGGGGCAAAGCTTTCGAGGCGTACAGCCCTGGCGATCGGTATCTTCTGGCCATGAAGCTATTGGCCGGACGAGTCAAGGATATGGATGACGCGGTGCGTTTGAGCGAAGAAACTGGCCTGGTAACGGTCGAACAGATGAAGCAGTTGCTTTCGGATGCCTATGAAGTGGTGTACGCCCCTATGGAACACAGCGCGGAGGAGGTTGCCAGGGAGGTTGCGCGACGGCGGTTGAGTAATGAGATTGTCTCGACGGACAACTCGCTACTGAAATCTGGCGACGACGATCTCGAACTCTAAGAGTTGTTGGTGTCAAAGCTCGATGTGCACCTCCTCCACGGGAAAAGGGGGTGCCTTCCATGAACGGCAAGGGAGAGGCTTGGGAAGTTACAGGTCGAGGAGCCCGCTTTCTGGTTGCTGCTGGGATCGGGTTGTTGCTTGGATGTCGTCGATCTCTTGGGGGATGCGCCAGGCGAGATGTCCGACGTCTGCGGCGAGTTCGTTGAGCGGCGGTTCTAGCGCGGCGCGGCAGAAGTCGTACTGCTGGGGCAGTTGGTTGAGCCAGCGCTGGATCAGATCGGTCTTGTGTATGTCGGGGACTTGTTGGGGGTATATGAGGTCTTGCAGGTCGAAGATGGAGGCCGGGTGGTGCTTGAACAGGTCTTCGACGACTGCGGCGGGTTTTCCTTGGGGGTGCCGGGTCCGCGGCTGGGTCATGGATTGGTGCGATTTGAGGACCCACATCCGCGTGACCAGCTCGGGGGAGTCGATGAGGCGCCGGGCGTGCGCGAGGTCGTGAAGGTCGCGCACCAGCGGGTCGTTCTGCCAGCGGGAGAGTTTCTCGGCAATATTCTCGTCGACGGAGACGACCGGGATCGACGGCAGGGCGATGTCGTAGCGGTCGTGGATGGGCACTGGTAGCGGGGCCACGGTCTCGGGGTCGAGCCAGAGCCCTCGGGTGGAGAAGTCCATCTTGGTGGCTGCTTCGATGTCGAAGGGTGTGCGGACATGGACGGTGTAGAAGCCGCGGCGCTCGCTGATGGAGAACTCGAAACCCGAGAGGCTCCGGCCGTCGATTTCCTCTGCGATGACAGCGTCGGCGCCGGGCGCGCCGTCGAAGTCGAGGTCGGTGGAGAGACGGCCGCCGGCGCCGAAGCGGTACTTGCGCAAAGCAGTGCCGCCTTTGAAGACGAGGTCGCAGACATCGAACAGCTGGTGCTGTGCCATGAGGGCGAGCAGGTGGTCGAAGGCCACGTCGGCGGCCAGCGCTTCTCGGATGTGCTCGTCGGCTCTGGGGTAGTAGCGGCGGAGGTCGCCGCGGTGAAGGGTCATGCAGGTGCCGCGAGGTCGGCGCGGAGGTATTCGGCTTTGGGGAACCATTTGTGCGGGAAGATGTTGTCGATCACCTCGAAGCGTGGCTGCCATTGCGCGGGGCGGGTGTGCCAGTCGCGCCGAATGCCCAGCAGGTAGGGGCCCTTGCCGGCCGGGGCGTGGGTGAGCGCGGTGTGGGCTATGTCGTCTCGTTCACCGCGGTGCGCTATGTAGGCGGCTTTGTGCCACACCGCTCGGGAGCGTCCTTCCAGTTCGGTGAGGATCCCCTGCGTGGTGAGAGATTCGCAGCCCTCAGGCAGCCAGTCACCGATGTATGACCAGGGGAACTGCGACGGCTTGGCTGCCATGAACACCACCAGGGTGTCCGCCGACCAGGCCGGAACGCCGGCGATGGAATCGAGGGGCGCCTGCGGTTTCCATCGTCTCACGACATAGTGGTCCAAGCAGCGCGGCAGCCGGGCCTCTGGCCACAGGCCGATGGCGGGCTGTGTGGGGATTCGCAGCCAGCCGCGACGCTCCGGCACCGACCGACCGCCGATGCAGGCCGGGGTGTCGGGGGCCACGGCGAGCCTTCCCATCAGCTCGTCGAAGCCGGGAGCGCCAGAGAACAGGGTGGTCGAGACCCGCCAGACCCCCTGGGCGCGCAGCGGCGCGAGCCAGCCGGCGCGGCGCAGCGCTTGAGCCGCCCGCTGCGGCGCCACAGCGGTGCCGTAGGCAGCGAGGTCAGAGAGGGTGACGATCACCACCCGGCGGTCGTACAAGTCGTTGACCACCGGCCGAAGCGACACCGGCACCGGCGCGCAGTACGGCCAGTGCGGCAGCCCTGCCCGCTGCCGCGCCGTCTCCCAACGGTCAGGGAAGGGGGCAGAGCGGAAGTGGACACTGCCTGCGGAGGGGTAGCAGTAGTCTTCGCTGGCGACGGTAGTGGGATTGGCAACAGTCATCGGCCCTCCCCGCATTGACGATTGACTCCCACTCTAGAACATCTCAAGGGCTGTCGAGCTGAGCCGCAGATAATGTCGGGTTGTCTGCGATGCTTGGGGATGCACACCGAGCAGAGACGGTGGTGGGTGGTGCATCAGTCTCAAATGGTCCAGCAACACTGGTTGCCCGGCAAAGGCTGGTGTTCAGCCGCGGTCGGGACAGCAGGAGACTGCTGAGGGCCCGGCCGGGTTGATCTAGATGTGGAGTTCGGGCGGCTCGTCGTAGGGCGCCGGCGCCGGACCGCGGTCTTGAACCTCAGGTCCGGAGGTTGTTTGGTGGGGATCGGCGGGCGGGCTACAATCTGGGTTGTGAATCTGGTTGTGGTCGGGCTGACCGGTCAGCGATGGCGCGGTGCTCTCTCGTCGGGGGGGGGGGCGGCGATTGCTCTGTGACCTGGGCCGGGTCCGTGGCCGGACGCGGCGGGCCTTGGTTCGATAGTGCGGACGCCGACCGCCTCCCCGCTGCGGCGCGCTGGCCGGGCCCGTCCGGCCCTGCGGGCCCTCCTCCTCGCGTTGCTGGTTCTGCCGGTGTCGGCCGTGTTCGCTGTGGCCGCCCTCGCGCAGACCGCCGGCGTCACCGTCAGCTCCACGTCGCTCACGCTGAGGGAACTCGGCGGCAACAACCAACGCATGAAGACGTACACCGTCGTCCTCGCCACCGA